>OHZY01000347.1_pt1 | contig 17133 bp, 17 predicted proteins | sample 1580621 | NCBI WGS metagenome assembly OHZY01 (sample SAMEA3882535, study PRJEB24775) | human gut metagenome | biome: human-associated habitat; feature: intestine environment; material: feces | place: Netherlands | collected 2009/2010 | reverse complement strand
AGACCAAATACATCGTGGATTTCAGAGAAAAAGGTATGAAGTATATCTTTCTGAGTCGTCCAAGACGATTCGGCAAGTCACTCTTTGCCTCTACCCTCCAGGCCTATTTCGAGGGAAGAAAGGAGCTTTTTGAGGGATTGGCCATTGCCGATTACGAGAAGGATTGGGTGAAGCATCCTGTGCTCCACTTCGATCTCAGCGGTGCCAAGCACATGGGTGTGGAGCAGCTGGAAAGATATTTGGCTGACATGCTTGAGGAGCAGGAGGCGCTTTGGGGATATAAGACTCATCAGGTGGACGCAAACCTTCGCCTGAAAGACCTGGTGAAGAAAGCTTACGAGCAGACGGGCGAGAAAGTAGTTGTCATCATCGATGAATACGACGCCCCTTTGCTGGACGTGGTGCATGAAAAAGAGAACCTGCAACTGCTTCGCCGCATCATGCAGAACTTCTACAGTCCTTTGAAGATGCTCGACCCATACCTGGAGTTCTGTTTCATCACGGGTATCACCAAGTTTTCGCAACTCAGCATCTTCAGCGAGCTCAACAACCTCGACAATATCAGCATGTTCGACCAGTATTCGGCCATCTGCGGTATCAGCAAGACGGAACTTACTACGCAGATGAAACCGGATGTAGAGGCATTGGGCGAAGCCCTTGACATGACGTATGAGGAATGCCTGGCAGAGCTGACGCGATTCTATGACGGCTATCATTTCAGCAAGAAATCAGAAGATGTCTTCAACCCGTTCAGTCTGGTAAAGGCGCTGAATGCACGGGATATAGCTCCTTACTGGTTTGGCTCGGGCACACCAACTTATCTCATCAAGACAATGCAGAAATATCATGTCAATGTGATGGATATAGAGAAGAAATCATGTGATGTGGATGATTTTGATGTTTCACCGGAAATGATGACTTCAGCACTTCCGCTGCTCTATCAGAGCGGTTATCTCACCATCAAGAAGTATAATCCGATATTGCATCGCTATACCTTGGAATATCCTAATAGAGAGGTGAAGATAGGTATGCTCAAGAGTCTTGCGCCTAACTATCTATCGCCAATATCTCTGGATAATAACAGTCTGGTGGGTGATTTTCTGGAAAAGCTCTATGATACAGATGTAGAGGGGGCGATGGTGCGCCTGAAGGCTTATCTTGCCAGCATCTCCAACCGTTTGAGCAACAAGAGTGAACGTGATTTCCAGACGGTTTTCTATCTTATCTTCAATCTGATGGGAGCTCACATGAGGGTAGAAGAGAACAGTGCGATAGGCAGGGCTGATGCTGTGGTGTATATGCCGGATGCCGTATTTGTATTCGAGTTGAAGTATGATGGTTCTGCTGAGGAAGCTATCAGGCAGATAGATGAAAAGGGATACCTGGTTCCATATTCTGCCGATGGCAAGCGTTTGTTTAAGATTGGCGTAAATTACGATAGCTCTCAGCGTACCATCAGCGATTGGATTATCAAGGAAGATTAAAAGACGATACTGGTAATTGGTCGCAAGAACGTTTCTTCTTGATTGCGAGAATATATCTTTTGGAGTTCAAGAACATATCTTTTGGGGTACAAGCAAGTATCGTTTGGGGGACAAGTATATATCTTTCGGGGTTCAAGTAAGTATCTTCTTGAACGTTGTTATTAGGCTCAGCAGACGTGCTGAGCCTAGTCGGCAGGTCTGCTGACTGCAGTCAGCACGTCTGCTGAGTCTAGTGGCATCACCTTTTAATCGTACAACTATATACCTCTTAGTTGTACGACTATACACTTCTTAGTTGTACAACTATACTCCTCTTAGTTGTACGACTATACACTTCTTAGTAGTACAACTATATACCTTTTAGTTGTACGACTATACACCTCTTAGTTGTACGACTATATATGACTTTCTCATCCTTTTGTTGCTATTCTCCGCAAATTTGCGGAGAATAAGCCAAATAATCTCCGCAAAACTTGCAATATTCGATAAAACAACTTATCTAGCATAGAAGTAATGAATATGTGACCGCACACATGGCATTAGGTGACAATAGGAATCAGCCTTATTGCCACCCTTTATTTGCAGTATATCAGATACTTATACTGCGTGTGGCATTAGTGGCATTATTATAATATCTTTCGCCAAGTAAGAAGGGACATAAGGCAATGATAGATCGCAAGCCCGCTAGACTATAAGATAGCCTCCTTCACTAGACTCTTAATATAAGAATCAGAGACATTCTCCATATCACTTTTATCAAAGATAGAAAGAAATGTTATCGAAATTCTATCCGGTTCTATCTTTTTCAAATTATAAGTCAAAACCCGGGCACCTCCACTTTTTCCTTTTCCTTTAGAAACGATTTGCATTCTTGTCTTATAAACACCACCACCTAAGGAAGTTCCTTGAAAAGGAGCCTTCTCTAAAGAATCCAAGAAATCATCGTAGTCTTGCCGAAAAGACTTATATTTCTTTGCCAAAGCTTTGGCTCTCCGCTCAAATTCAGGGAGATAATGAAATTCGACCTTCATTTTATTTAAATAAATTTCGAGCATCAGGAAGTTCGGTTCCTGATGCTTCTGCCTCACGGAGTTCTTTAAAAGCCTGTGTCAGACTTTCCTTCACCACCAATCTCTGTCTCATAGCTTCAGCATCTACATCTTCCTGTAGTAAACGCTGGGTAAAAGCACTACGAACAGCTTTTGGCTGGCTTTTAAAAAGCGCCCATAACGCATCTAATGGACTTACCTTCTGATTATCTATTGTTAATGTTGCCATAATCTTCTCCTTTAATTAAATATCTCTCACAAAAGTACACTTTTTCTCTGAAAGCACCAAATTATATCTGAAAAATATGCGAAAAAAAAGTCTTTTTTCTGCCCAAAAGGGGAAACTCAAGCCAGTCAGGTGGCAAAGGACACCTGAAGGACTTGCGTACCTGCTAATTTCTCTCTTCATCATCCGATAAGGCAAATTCCTCTATATAGAATTTCTCCTTAATATCGTTTATGATAGCTTTTTTCTGCTCCCCGCTGGAGTCTTCTTTCTCGAACGCAAGTATCAGATAATCATTGGATTTTGTTGGTGAGAATATCTTGCCGATAAGCTTTCTGAAATTCCGGCTGACGAATTCTTCTACTTGCGTATCTTCTTTCGGCGTGAGGCGATAGAAGTCGTATCTTTCGTCCAGCATCTTCTGGATTTCATCACGGAACATCTTGCGGACTCTGTTCTTCCACGAGATTTTCTGGTGCTCATTATGGCGGGCATACAGAGATACGACATAGAGGAAGTTTACATCGTAATGGAAGACTAGGAGGGTGTCTCGATCGAACAGGCGGTTGTTGAAATGCTGAGTATTGAAGCACTTATGTTCCCTGTCGGTTGACGATACCTGGTCTGAGAAAGATAGATTCTCTGCCATCTTTGCGCTGATGAAGAAGTTCGGAATGATGTTGTATCCTTCCGTCAAATCATCACGGAGCTTTGGTACGTTGCCAAAGTTACGCTTGTCGTATTGAAGCTCTTCATCGTCCTTGTCGTCATTCATAAAGAGGTTCAGGTTCCACTGGATGATATTTCTGGCGTACGTAAACTGCTTATATACAGATTCCTTTCCGATGGCATGACCAAGCTTGTAATATTTACTGTCACCGATGTAATAAACAGGCTCTGGCTCTTTGCTTGTAATCAGGTTCTGGTAGGTGTACAAGTGGTCTATACGTTTTCCATCAGCCTGGTCTTTCAGACCAGCTGGGATGTTCTTTTCTCCCAGAAGTTCATCAATAATGGCTTCGAAAACGATATTGAAACTCTTAACCAGAAGATACTCTTTGCGTTCCTTCTGGATATTCATACGCTTGGCGTTGTCAAAGAAATCATAGCACAACTGCCAGAGATATAATGCTTTATCAGAAAAGTACTTGTATTTAATCTGGAGGAGTCTGGTCTTTCCTAATCCATCCAGATAAGTCTTGAAACGATAACCTGTGATTAACTGGAAATTGCAGTTGATATGATTGGTAAAACCATATCTTTCGCTGATATAATTCAGGATGGAATAGAAAATAATCAGTAACTCTTCATCGAAGTTGATCTGCTTCTTCCTGTTAACAGGATTGGTATAAACAGGACTGTTTTTGCAGACAATGGCTCTTGTGGTGGATATGGTCTTAGACCAATGAATGCGGTTGTAACCAGAATGAATGTTCTTCAGGATGAAGAAGATGAAATCCTGGTTATGCTTGTTGAAGTCGATGAGTGCCAGCAGAATATCGAGGAATGTGTTGTTGATTTGTCTGGTACTTTTGCCAAGACATGCTATTTTCTGGTGGTAAACAATACCGTTTCTGGTGGTATTGTTGTAAACTTCGATGGTGCGGTAAATCCAGACGGAGAATTCATAGATAAAGTCTTTCTCGTGTTGAGAAAGAGGGTTGTTCTGGTTCAGGTTGACGATGGCTTCTGGGGCATATTTGCCAAAAACTCTTTCGCCTTCTGGAGTGTCTTCCAGCAGTACCTTTGGCAAAATAAAGACGCAATCGTTCAGTTGGGTATTGTAGTAATACCCAACGTAGTTGACGCTGACGTTGCCATCAATGTCCTGCATGGCGTCAATGCCGTGCAGGACATCCTTGATCTGTTCAGCCTGATACTGATGTTCTTCTATGAGGATTCTCATATTGTTTTTATTGGTCTATTTCTTCAATGTTAATACCCCAATCTTGTGCATTTACTTTTTGAATAAACTCTTTAATGCGCCCAGGATTAAATTGATTAGAGATATAAACTGTTTCATCATTTATAGTTAATTTTTTAGCCTTATCTCTAAATTTTGCATCTTTGGTGTTCTGTCCACGTCTTTCGAAGTCCTGTTCACTTTCTATAAGATGAGGTATATGTTTGATATTTAGTGATGACCATATTTTAATGATGGTTGAGGCAGGTAAAGTTGGGTGACTTGATGAGTATAGCTTAATAGCTTCATAAGGAACTGCACATTTACCATATGCTCCACTATTATTTATTGAGTATTTTTCCCTTTTTAAAGATGGACTTGGAATGTTTGGATTACTTGAATCTTCATTCTCTTCATCTTCATTGGCATTTATGTATTCCTCTCCTTCGACAGAAATGAATTCATCTACTCCCAAATTTTCTAAGAATAGCTCAACGTTAGCAACGTTGACGATGGTCACACCATTATCATCCTGATAGAATCTATCAAAAGACAATATTTTGCCTTCTTCATCCTGAAAGTCCTTATCATCGAAACCATAGTCCTTGAACACATCATTCCAGAGATAGAAGATAACCTTGCTTACAAATAGGTCTGCATCGATTTCTCCATCTTTTGCCTTGCAGAAGAAATAGCCGAGTTTCTTGTCTTCAGAATTTGTAAGTGAACCAATCAATTTGTTAATCTGGCTAATGAATGACCACCAATTGTATTGCTTATCACCCGTGTTGATGTACCAGTTGAGAGGAGCATTGGTTTCTTTGTCACGACCTTCACGAATAGGCACATACTTCCAATCCCAGCGGCGCTTAAAGGCAGAGTCAATAGGGAAGAGGCTCTGGTCGCTGGTATTCATTGTAGCCCAAATATAAAGATTGGAAGGCAGAACAAGTCGTTCTCCTTTCATGATGAGGCTTACCATATTGGCTTCGCCATAGAGCTGATTGATTTTGTCTTTATTCGTAATCTCCCATCCTTCAAATTCCTTTTTAAGATATTTCTGCATATCCTTATCTGCAATGATAGGATAATCAGAAAAACCATATTCATTGCGATCAAGCAATTGGAATAGGTCACCAAAGATCTGGGCACAATTACCTCTGTTTATTTCTTCGATGATAAGATATTGCTTTTTTGATGCCTTATTCTTAGTGAAAATATCTGGAGTATCGAGAAGTGCTGGGTGGATTCTATTATAGCTTTTATCGCTCTTTTCACTCTTTTTGCTACCAAGTTTCTTCCACGCTTCAACATAGGCTTCGAGAAAAGCCTGAGGAATGAACTTATAGGCAATTCTGTCTTCCTTTACGACTTCCTTTGTATCGTCATCGATGACCTTTTTCCCATAGCAATCTCGGAAATCAACTTCTTCTGTAATAGGTTTATAAGTACCTACAAAAGAGGCGTAATCTGAGTCTGGATGGAATGTGGTTCGAATAACGTCTTCACCAAAGGTCAAATCCTTGATGGCCTTTGATTTACCTGTGCCTGGAGCACCATAGTAGATCTGTTGAAGTCCTGCCGCTTTAAGTAAAGAACTTTCTGTAGAAAAAGAATCTGTAGAGATACCCTTTCTTATAAGCTCGTTCTTTGGGTCAAGAACCATCTTTGCCATAGCTGTCAACGTTGCGCTGTAGCCATATTCAAATTTATCAATATTAGATAATTCTTTGAGTTCTACTCTGGCATCCTCAGCCTTTTTGTCGGGGTTCTTTCTATAGTAGTCTATAAATTCTCCCAGCAATTGCTTGGATATTGTACGCATGCTAAAGGCACCTTTGTTTTCTAATTTTACCTGATAGCAAAGTCTGTCTTTGTCTGCAATTAAAAGGCGTCCATCTACAGATTGGTCGCCAATCATAAGTTTATCGTAATCTTCCATGTTGTTCTTTAATGATGTTTCGGCAAAAGTACGACTTTTGGGTGAAAGTTGTATTGCACATTATTGTTTTTCCTTGATAAGTTTTATGATGCTATTTAAAAAGTCATGAGCAGGTTGCTGCATATTCTCGACATCTGAATTACTTACATCATATTCGCAGTTATAATCAGCTTTCATTCTTAATTGTTCCATCCTGGAGAAAAATGCACCAAGTTCTTTGTCAATTTTACCTGTCTTAACGAAATTCATACCAAATACGCCTAAAGTGCCGGCATGGGTATGGGCCGAGAGTCCATAATGAATTAATAGTGCCTGAGCAGCATGGAAACAAGAATAATAAAACCTATTAGCTGCCAAATCCCATAATTCCATAGAAAGCATTTGCTCTGCTTCTGCTATAAATCTTTTTGCTTTTTCCAGACGAAGTTCTACTAAAGAACTTCTTTCATCGTTTGTTAGCCCCATAATCTTACTCCTTCCTTTTCTACATTTTTATAAAATGGTGTAATCTTATATTTCTGCCACTCCTTAGCGGAATACATTACAGGATTTATTTCTTTTCCTAAATCCCAGCCTAGCTCGGTAAGAGGATAGGTAACATTGTCATAATCAGAAGGAAGAAGCTGTTCCTTGTCTAAGATAACAAGAATGTCCCAGTCGCTGTCCTCTCTAGCGGTACCTCTAGCTTGTGAGCCAAAAAGTATCGCTTTTCCGTATGGTGGCATATTCTTTGCCAGGCATTCACGGATGGCTGTCAATGTATGTTCTTGTTCCTTCTTCATATTGCAAAGATAAGATAAAAACTTGAATCAGACAAGTAAAAGCCTTCTTTTTTATGAATTATTACACGAATTACAAGGCTTTTGATAGAATGATTCTAAAAAAGTGGGAATTGTCGGTTATGACACTATGACACTTGTGACACTTGTTTTCTAAAACTTTCCTCACGCGGGCGGGCAGGAAAAATTTTCCAGAAAGGCTTCCCGCCCGCCTACGTGAGAGAGTTTTCAAGAAAACCCTGTCATAAGTGTCATAAGTGTCATACCGGAGCAAAAAATCTCCAGTAGCCTAAGTAAGTCACTTACGGGGTGTAAGTAAGTCACTTATGCTTCGTAAATAAGTCACTTAGGCATCCTGAGCAAGTCTCTTACGGACCGTAAGTAAGTTACTTCTTCAGAAAAAGACGTGAAAATCAGTGAGTAAACGTGAGAAACCGTGAATGGCGGATTCTGAATGTTGTATCTTTGCATTGTGATTCAGAAAGGACCACGGGCAATGCGCAGCGCCGATTAACTTTAATAATTTAACCATATAAACGTTATGATCAGAATTGTCTTATACCAGAACACGAACCAGAAGATTGCCGAAGCTTACGGCAAATGTTTTCCACGAGTAGTATCCGATGAGACCATCGGACTCGAAGAGCTCGCCGCTCACATGGCTAGCCACAACACCCCTTACAGCAAGGGTGCCATCCTCGGTATGCTGACCGATGCAGCTGCCTGCACCAAGGAGTTGCTCCTCTTGGGTAAGAATGTGAAGTTTGCCGACATCGCCATTTTCTCCCTCGGACTGAAGGTGAAAGGCGGTGCACCTACCAAGGAAGACTTCAACGTGGCGAAGTACATCCTGGGACTGAAGTTGAGAGCCAGAGCCACTGGCGAGCTCAAGACCGAGAATCTTGACACCTCTATCAAGCTCATCAATCTGGCAGCTCCAGCTACGGAGAATCCGGGGAATTCAGGCAATCCGGATGATGCCGGCAAGGACAACCCATCAGGTGGTGGCAGCCAGACTACGGGAGGTGGTGGCAGCCAGACCACAGGTGGTGGTGGCAACACCGATAACACCCAACAGGGTGGCGGCGGAACCACGGATAGCGGTTCTACAGAAGAAGGCGGCGACAACGTAAATTTTTAGCCGAGAATCGTAAAATCTGAAAGAAGGGAGCCGTATGGCGTCAGGGGCATTCCGAGAGCATCAAGAGGCAGGAATCATCTGCAACAATCATCAAAAGCAAGCTCTGCACGGGTGCCTGGGTTATAGGGGTTCCTTCTTAGGATATCTCCCTGGTTATGAACTTTTTAGTTGAATCAATTTTTAGTAAATCAAGTTTTAGTAAAGTCAATTTTTAGTAAATCAAGTTTTAGTAAATCATCAGACCATGAGAAAAGAAACCATCAAGAAGATCATCAATCTTATCATCACAGTACTTACCGCCATCGCTTCTGCCGTCTGTGTGCAGAGCTGCAAGGGACTGTAATGAATCCATCATCAGTAATCTGTTTTCTGTAATCAGTTTCCTATAATCAGTATTCAGTAATCAGTAATCATTAACAAGAATTGCCTATGATCAAGAACAGAAAGATCAATTTAATCGTCATCCACTGTAGTGCCACCCGAGTTACCCAGGACTTCACGGTAGGCGAATTGGAGGCGTGTCATTTAGCCCGTGGTTTCCGTGACATCGGTTATCACTATTACATCACGAAGGACGGAGTGATTTATCCGTGCCGTCCGGAGTCGGAGCCTGGCGCTCATGCCCGTCATTACAACGCCCACAGCATCGGCATCTGTTACGAGGGTGGTCTGGATGCCGATGCCCGTCCTGCCGATACCCGCACGCCAGCCCAGAAGGCTGCGATGAGAGAGCTTCTGAAGAGCCTCTGCACCGACTATCCAGAAGCCGAGATCCTGGGTCATAGAGATCTCCCTGGCGTTCACAAGGAGTGTCCATGTTTCGATGTCAAGAAGTGGCTCTCCAGCATTCATTTCCACATATAATTCTCCATACTCTTCTCATACTTTCATTTCCACTCCCCAATCTTATGTCCCGCATAAGGTTGGGGCTTTTCGTATAAATCTAGAAAATGCTGCCATTTATGCGATTTTCTGCCATCAAGATTTGCCCATCTTCTACATTTTTATTAAATTTGCACGAAAAAGCATAAAATATACAGGAATATGAATGACAAGATAGCTAATATTGATGCTCATATCATAGATGATATCAGAACCATCATCACAAAGGCAAGAAGCAAGGCGTATCAATCTATCAACGAAGCCTTGATACGCTCAAACTGGGAAATTGGCAAACGTATTGTTGAAGAAGAGCAGCTTGGCAAGCAGCGTGCTGATTATGGAATACAGCTCATCAAGTCCATATCTCAGCAGTTGACAACAGAGTTCGGCTCCGGCTATGGTGTTCGTAACCTTGCCTATTTCAAGCAATTATACCAATATTTTCCTGATTGGGAGATTTTGCACACGCGTGTGCAAAATCTTTCGTGGTCACATTTGAGATGCATTTTAAGAGTCGATGATGCACAAGCGAGATTGTGGTATATACAAGAAGCTGCCGAACAAATGTGGAGTGTGAGAACCCTCGACCGCAATGTTGCCTCCCAATACTATTATCGTCTTCTGCAAACCAGCAATGAGCATAAAGATGAGGTAGAGAACGAGATGAAAACCCTTACAAAAGGATACGCAGACTCACCAGCCATGTTCATCAAGTCGCCAATGGTGACAGAGTTTCTGGGCTTATCCCGTGACATGAGTTTCTCGGAAAGCGAACTGGAGAGTGCCATCATCACCCATCTTCAGAAGTTTCTGATGGAGATGGGCAAAGGCTATGCCTTTGTAGAGCGCCAGCAGCACATCATCACCGATACCCAGGACTACTACATAGACCTGGTATTCTACAATTACCTGATGAAATGCTTCGTACTGATCGACCTGAAGACGACCAAAATCACCCATCAGGACGTTGGACAAATGGATATGTATGTGAGAATGTATGATGAACTGAAACGCACGGAAGGCGACAACCCGACCATCGGCATACTGCTCTGTTCGGAAACCAGCCAGGACATTGCAAGATTTTCCATCCTGCACGACAGCAAGCAATTATTCGCTTCTAAATATCTCACCTATCTCCCTACAGAGCAGCAGCTTAAGGAAGAGATAGAAAAACAGAAAGAGCTATTCAGACTACAACATATCAGATAAGGCTAAGGAATGTTATCACGAATAAAACGTACTATTAAAAATTACCAATAATTTTTATCCAATACCCCAATGAGATGGAATTTACATTCAAATCCATTTCATTGGGACATATAATTAAAACTGTTTATTTGTTTCTAATAACATATTCAAATTCATCAAAATTCTCATATCCTAATTCTATTAAGACTTGGCGACTGTGTTTCCTGTCATCTTCGGTGTTGAACTTGGGGATTATGGGGAGACGAAGGATGATCTTGTCTTTATGTTTGGCATGAGTGTTGAGCCAAACAAGGTTGTCAATAACTTGCCGGTTGGGCTTACCTGTGTAGGCTTGATAGATGGCAGGATTCATGTCCTTGATGTCGATGATAAAGGAGTCAATGTATGGGGTGACTTTCTCCAAGTGATGGCGAGGTACGTTTAGACTCGTCTCCATCGTAAAGTGCCATCCCTCTGGGCATAGTTCACAAAACTCCTTTATGAATGAACTCCACAGAAGCGGTTCACCTCCACCAAAACAGATGCCGCCTCCTGTAGCTAAGAAGTAGAGGTTGTCCATCTCCACGTTCGCCATCAGCAGTTCTGTATCCACCTCCTGCCATACGCCGTCAGCATCAAGGCATTGGGGATTGAGACAGTATTTGCAACGAAGCGGACAACCGTGGAATGCCACAAGCGTGGTGACGCCCTCGCCGTCTATCGTGAGGCGGTGGCGGTCGATGCAAATGAGTGGGGCGGTCTTCATGTTATTCTACTTTAAATGTGAAAGGAACGGTGGCATGTGATTTCACCACCTTTCCGTTTTTCTTGGCAGGAGTCCATTTCGGCATGCTTTTCAGTACTCGGATGGCTTCCTCGTCGAGGATTGGGACAAGACTTTTCTCCACCTTGATGTTGCTCAAACTTCCGTCCTTGTTGACGGTGAAACCAAGGATGACTCTGCCTATTGGCGCGCCTTCCCGACATTCTTTTGGATATTGAAGGTTGGTCTTGATGTATTGCGTCAATGCAGTCGAACCGCCTGGGAATGAAGCCTCTTCGAAAGTATCTTCTCTTTTGATGACGGGAGCCGTTCCTCTAATTCTGACTTCGGGAACGATTCCAGCCACGACTTCCCCTAAGGCACTTTCGTTGAATATTAGAGTGATGATATTGAGCTTGTCTCGGCTCATTTCAGATAGTTTGATGCTTCGGTCTATGAAGCCGATGTATTGCACGGTTATCGTGTCGCCTTGCTCCACTTCGAGAGTGAAGTTTCCATTGACATCAGTTATTGCATACTTTCCCGAAAGTTTAGCGATGACGGAGGCTCCAATAAGCGGCTCATTGTCCTCGTCGCTAATGAGATGCCCTTGAACGAAGAGCATTCCTTTCTTGCTGAGAGAATCTTTCGCTTGGAGTAGGGCGATGTCGTTGGTGGTGTATTTTTGGAACTGGATAGGGATAACCTTTTCAGACTTAGGCGGTGTCGATTTGTAATATCCCTTCTGCGTGGCGCACGATGTGGCGGATGCGGTGAGGGCGGTGATGCCTAAAGCCACTCCTGCGACCTTGATGGCTTTCCCTGCCATCTGTCGGAGGTGAAGTTCGTGTTCTAAGTCCCTCACGTCTTGCTCGCATTTCGGGCAAGTGCCCTTGCATTCGCCCTTAAAGTGGCATTCTTCGGGTGAATAACTGATTCCGTTGGCATCCGCGATCTGCTTGCGGATGGCCTTGAGCGTGTTGCAAATGTTGCGTCCTCTTGCCATAGTTTATTTTTTTTTATACTTATGTCCTTTTTTGATAACAACAATTTCACCCATGAGTCCTCCACTTTCTGTCAAAGTGATGACATTGAGTTTTTCGAAATTCATTTCAGAGAGTTTGATGATTCTGTCTTGCATACCAATGAACTTTATGGTGATTGTATCTTTTGGCTCCACTTCAATTGTGAAGTTTCCATCAATGTCTGCTGCCGTTTTCTTTCCAGAAAGTTTAGCTGTGATGAAGGCACCAACAATCGGTTCTTTCGTATTTTCGTCAATAATATGACCTTGGACAAAAAGGACTCCTTTCTTCCTAAATGATTCTTTATCTTTTAGCAGAATAGAATCTTTGGATGTGTATTCTTGGAAGCGAATAGGAATAACTTTCTTTGATAGTAGTGGTGTCGAGTTATAGTAGCCTTTTTGTGTAGAACATGACGTAATAGATGCTGCAAGAGCAATTATTCCCAATGCCACTCCCGCAACCTTTATAGCCTTCCCTGCTTTCAGTCTAAGTCGCAACTCATGTTCCAAATATCTCACATCTTGCTCGCATTTGGGGCAAGTTCCCTTGCATTCACCAGTGAAGTGGCATTCTTCTAGTGAATAGTCAATCCCATTAGCATCTGCTATTTGTTTGCGAATTGCCTTGAGGGTATCGCAGATGTTGTGTCCTTTGGCTTTCATAAATTGCTGTTTTTAGATGTTCAACATTCTCTTTACTCACAAAATGAGTATATTATTAGTCATAATCCCTAAAAAATACTCATTTATAATTCTAATTTCAAAAATACGAAAAAAAATCCACATACAAGAATAATTTTTGTTGTATTATAAGAAATGGGATTGTTTTTAACTTTTTCGCAGCTTTTGATGCCGTATATAGAATTTATCTGTGTTCCAAATATGCTGTGTTGTTTTAAAGAACCTTGTACACAACAAAAAAATAATAATATTTAAAAACAAAGCAAAATATATTGTTTTTCAGATATTAGATTTATCTTTGCATTAATAATCGAAGCGTTCTTTGTATATTGTAAAGTTGTGAAAGAAAAAGAATATTGCTCGTTTCTAAATCGTTAGCAGTTACATTCTTTGTTATACTTAATTCGTAGATAGTCAATCAATAATAGATTTTGTTGTGACTCAAGCAATGCACAATTTAAGCAAAAGCAACTGAAAGTGAAGATGAGAGAAATGAACTACAAGTGGTTGAGAATGAGCAATATTTCATAATTCTGCCAATTGGCTACAAAGCAAAGCCGAGCAGGATATTGAGTCAAGAATCGGCATCGACTAAAAAAAGGCACGTTCCCAAACTACCAGTACACTCGGTAAGCTGTGCGCACTCCATTTGGGCTAACAGGATTCCCTGCACTGCCTGTTGGCATAACTTCTTCTGTTTAAAATTCTTTCTTCAGCTCATTGTATAAGTCAACTGGTCCCAAGTGCCAGTATTGGGTACTTTCGGTGGATAGCTTCTTATAGAGTTTTGAGCGATATATACGGTTGATTGCATCCGTAAGGCTTATGCCCTTGTCTTCTGAGAGCCAAGGGGCAAGCCATCCTATCTTTAATGGCAGCAACATATACAAGTTGTCTTGCGTTATTTTTGCATTCATAACTTTATAATTTTTGATTCCACAAATTTAATGGCTTGCAGCGACTTCTCCGTATGGAATATACTTTGCTCATTTTCTTCTTTCGTTTATCATTTTGTCAATTTCTTCAACTAGCCACTGACCGCCTTGCGTATGGAGTACATCGTAGAACTCACAAAAATGCTCTGCTATGCCATATTGTTCAAACAAATTCACCACATCCTCAGTAGCCATATTCTTTGCCTTGGCATATTGCTCTATGCAGAACGATACAAACATGGCTCTGGCTTGCTGTTCCTTGTTCATTGTTGTTCTCCTTTCTGTGGCTCTGCCACTTTCTCCTCTAAAACTGCCTTTATGCGATTTAACTTCATATTATTATTGCATTTTACCCTACAAAAATAATAATTTATTGCGATAATCTATCATAAATAGGCAAAATTTTAGCATTTTATAAGGTGATTTTAGTCGAAGATGCTACAAATCCCACTTTTTATGCTTATTTTTGAAACTTTATGGTTCTGTTTTTAGGTCTTGGCTTGAAAGCTATGAATACAACATTGACTGTATGCAACTGGCAGCTCGGAGAAAGAATTGCCAGAGAGCATCTCGGTGAAGATGGCCAGGGGGAAAGCATTAAAACTTGTAAAAATCGGGCATTATCTGAGTTTTTTGTTTTACCTTTGTACCTTCAATGACAGTTAGAGACAATAAAGATTAAATAATATGGAAAATAAAAGCAAAAGAATAGAAGAGATCTTCAAGCATGATCTGAGTATGTACCTTACTGGCAGACAACGAGTTGACGAGCAACTTCCGGATGCTCCAGACATCGAGGAACAGTGGGCGAAGATTGGCGAAAGCTATCTGCCTGATGCCATGCGCGAGTTCAGCAAATACCCTACCGTGGCTCTGGGATGGATTATGTTTGTAGGCATGGCCATCGCCAAATACTGGGACGAAGACTGGGAGCTGTATGGCAAGGTAGATAATCTTTATGAATACCTCAGAGACCGCATTGATTTCGACCACATGGATGACTATATTCTCGACCAGGTCCTGCTGCTCGACGAGAACGAGCACAAGGCTACTTCTACCATCGTAGCAGAGTGTGCCGCACGCACCTATACCCTGCTCATCCATCAGGGATATGAGCCTGGTACTGAGGCTGCTTTCCGTGGTTTCATTGCAGCTTTACATCAAATGTATCTGATGGGTGCAGCCATGGAGCTGAAGAGACTGGGTTATCACATGACTCAGCTGCAGTAATTAAAAAACATTAAAAAAGATTTTGTTATATGAAATAATAGTTGTACCTTTGCAGTCGATTTTCGGATAACGAAGCAAAAATCACATTAATTCATATAACAAAACTTTTTAAATGAAGGCAATAGCAATTAAGTCGAGTTTGTTTTCTTGCTTGAAGAGTTACAACAAGAAAACATTCATGTCTGACCTCATGGCAGGTATCATCGTTGGTATCGTAGCCCTGCCTCTGGCCATCGCATTCGGTATCGCTTCTGGCGTGACACCCGAGAAGGGTATCATCACAGCCATCGTAGCGGGTCTCATCATCTCCATCTTCGGCGGAAGCAAAGTGCAGATCGGCGGACCTACAGGAGCATTCATCGTCATCATCTACGGCATCATCCAGAAGTATGGATTCGAGGGATTGACCATCGCAACGCTGATGGCAGGTCTCTTCCTGGTGCTCTTCGGTCTGCTCCGACTCGGTACCATCATCAAGTACATCCCTTATCCTATCGTGGTAGGTTTCACCAGCGGTATCGCCGTAACCATCTTCACCACTCAGATCAAGGATCTCTTCGGTTTGACATTGGCTTCCAATCCTTCTGACTTCCTGGAGAAATGGGGTGTCTATTTCCAGAGTTTCGACACCATCGACCCTTGGTGTGCCCTCATCGGTGTGGTTAGCGTGGTGGTCATCGCCATCACTCCTAAGTTCAGCAAGAAGATTCCGGGATCGCTCATCGCCATCATCCTGATGACCGTTGTGGCGCTGCTGCTCAAGCAGTTTGCCGGTGTAGAGAGCATCGAGACCATCGGCGACCGTTTCTCTATCAGCAACGAGTTGCCTGCTGCCCAGGTTCCAGAGATGAACTGGGAGACCATCAAGAGTCTGGTATCTCCTGCCATCACCATCGCCATCCTCGGCGCCATCGAGAGTCTGCTCTCTGCTACCGTTGCCGATGGTGTCATCAGCGACCACCACGATTCTAATACAGAGTTGATTGCCCAGGGTCTGGCGAACATCGCTTCCCCACTCTTCGGCGGTATTCCTGCTACAGGTGCCATCGCCCGCACAATGACCAATATCAACAACGGCGGTAAGACTCCTGTCGCAGGTATCATCCACGCTGTGGTACTGTTGCTCATCTTCCTCTTCCTGATGCCGCTCGCCAAGTATATTCCTATGGCTTGTCTGGCTGGTGTACTGGTTGTGGTTTCTTACGGTATGAGCGGCTGGAGAAGTTTCCTGGCATTGATGAAGAATCCTAAGAGCGACGTTACCGTGCTCCTGATTACCTTCTTCCTCACCATCATCTTCGACCTGACCGTTGCCATCGAGGTGGGTCTGATCATCGCCTGTCTGCTCTTCATGAAGCGAATGAGCGAGACCACTGATGTAACGGCAGTTACTGAGGATGAGATTGATTTGAACAAGGAATATGATTTCCTCTCTACCAACCTGGAGCACTATACGATTCCTAAGGGTGTAGAGGTATATGAGATCAACGGTCCTTTCTTCTTCGGAGCAGGTAATAAATTTGAGGAAGTGATGGCAACCTTCGGTGACCGTCCATTGGTTCGCGTCATCCGCATGCGTAAGGTTCCATTCGTGGATTCTACCGGTATCCACAACCTCACCAACCTCTGCGAGATGAGTCAGAAGGAGGATATCCTGGTAGTTCTCTCCGGTGTCTGCGAAAAGGTAAACGCCCAGTTGGAGAAGGCGGGCTTCTACAATATGCTCGGCAAAGAGAACATCACTGATCATATCAGCAAGGCGCTGAAGCGGGCTGAAGAGATCATCGAGGCTAAAAAATAATGAACTGTACGGTTGAAACGGGCTGAAAGCCCAAAAGCTCTTAGCCCAGGGCATCGCCCTGGGTTTTAGAACAGATACAAAAAAGTCGCCCTGAAAGGGCAA
>OHZY01000303.1_pt1 | contig 18602 bp, 13 predicted proteins | sample 1580621 | NCBI WGS metagenome assembly OHZY01 (sample SAMEA3882535, study PRJEB24775) | human gut metagenome | biome: human-associated habitat; feature: intestine environment; material: feces | place: Netherlands | collected 2009/2010 | reverse complement strand
TACCTCCTCCTCACTCTCCACATGCATCTCACTGGTCTTGAAAGAGTAGATGAGCTCATTGTCATTTTCACGGTTTGCCAGTCCCGCAAGTATCTTGTTGAGCTCGATTGGGTTTTTTGGATTCTTGATGAGTGTCACCTCAAAAAGGCCGTCATCAAGCAGTACGTCAGGACCTGATATGCCCTTGAAGCCTCCTACCGAAAGGGAGTTGGTCACCATTCCATATATAAACTCATCCTCTATTATCTCACCGTCATGGCTCACTTTCATCCTGTACGAGGTGATATCCATCAGGTGCTTTGCACCCTCTAAAATATATGCGGCATGTCCCAGTATATTTTTCATCTGCTGCGAGGTCTGGTAGGATACCTCTGTAAAAAGGCCAAAGGCTGCGACATATACGAAGGTATCTCCGTTGAAGCCTCCCACATCACACGGGAATGGAGTACCGTTTACGGCAACTCTTGCGGCCTCCTCCATATTTTTTGGTATGCCGAGAGAGTTTGCAAAGTCATTGGTGCTGCCCGCAGGGATGTATCCTATCGGTACATTTACCTCGCTTTGCTCCATGCCGGTCACTACCTCGTCGAGTGTGCCGTCTCCGCCGCTGCAGACTACAAGATCATAGGAAGCACCCAATTCCTTTGCAAGTCTTGTCGCATCTGCCCGCTCTTGCGTCGAGTATACTTCTTAGCATTTTTCCTGACCTTTTTTATGGCATCTCCCTGACACTGTGTAGGATAAATGGTGATTTTGTATCCGGCCTTTGTCATGATGTCCACGATATTTACCAGATGCTCCTTTATGAGCCCCTTGCCTGATTTGGGATTAAATATAAATAAAAGCTTTTTCTTCATCTATCTCAGTTCCTCCGCAATCGCCGATAATTTTCTAAGCCTGTGGTTGACTCCCGATTTGCCCATTGGCGGATCCAGATATCCTCCGAGCTCCTTTAGCGGTGCATCCGGATATTCAAGCCGAAGCAGCGCCATCTCCCGAAGCTGCGCCGGTAAATCATCGAGTCCTCTCATTTTCTGTATCAGTCTGATATCCTCTATCTGCTTTACAGCCGCATTCACAGTCTTGCTGATGTTTGCGGTTTCGCAGTTTACTTTACGGTTTACACTGTTGCGCATTTCCTTTAATATGCGCACATTTTCCAGCTTCATGAGTGACACATACGCCTCCATGATGTTGAGACTGTCCACGATGTGGGCGCCCTCCTTTATGTACACTACATAGTGTCCCTTGCGCTCTACTATCTTGGCATCCGTATCAAAGCCGCACAAGAGCTCCTGAAGCTGCTTTGCCTGCTCTTTCGTATGACACACTATCTCAAAATGGTACGCTTTGTTGGGGTCGCTTATCGAGCCTGCTGCCATGAAGGCTCCCCTGATAAAGGCTCTCTTGCAGCATGTCTGCATAAGAAGCAGTCCGTCTGCGGTCTGTCTGTTGACAGGCTGTGCCGTGATTTTAAGCGCTGCAAGTATCTTTCCGGTATCCTGCTCATCCAGCGCCTTTGTGGTATCTGTGCCAAAGGCACGCTTCATAAGTGTGGCATATTTATTTAAAAGCAGCAGGTTTTCGGTGTCGAGCTCAAGTCCATTTGTTTTTTCATTGATACGGCCCGAAAGCTCTATGATGCCTGCAAGCTCAGCGAGCTGACAGTGCCTGCTCTTTGATATCTGCTTTGCCAGCTCTTCCTTTACATCACTGGAAAATGACATGTTATTTACCTCTCAATGCATCCTTTCCTATGTCGCGATGCTCTATCTTAATTCCATAGTCATTACAGCCGCTAAGCCTCTTGTACAGCTCGTTTGCAAGCGTTACCGAGCGGTGCTTGCCTCCGGTGCAGCCTATAGATATAACAAGCTGGTTCTTGCCCTCAGAGATATAGTTTGGAATGAGAAACTTTATCATATCATCAAGCTTGTCGATAAACTCATTTGCCTCCGGAAACTGCATGACATAGTCCTGTATCTCCTTATCATTGCCGGTTTTCGCGCGTAGTCCGTCCACATAATAGGGATTTGGCAGAAAACGTACATCAAACACCAGATCTGCATCTGCCGGAATTCCATACTTGAATCCAAAGGATAAAATTGTGATAAATAAATTCTTAAATTCCTGATTCTCTACAAATATTTTATTTAATTCTGTTTTTAATTCTCTGGTCAGAAGATGACTGGTATCTATAATGTAATTTGCCTGTTTCTTTAAGAATTCCAATCTTCTTCTTTCTTCTTCGATGCCTTTATCGACACGATCGCTTCCTGCCAGTGGATGACTTCTTCTGGTTTCTTTATAACGTTTTACCAACACACCATCCTCTGCATCCAAAAACAGTACATCAAATTCTTTTCCTTCACCTCTCAGGTGGTCAAGAATATCCTGCAAATCTTCCAATGCCTGTCCGCTTCGGATATCCACACCCACAGCAACCTTCTGAAGCTCGGTATTTCTTAAATCTGCCAACTCTATAAACTTTTCAATCAGCGGAATCGGCAGATTATCGACACAATAAAATCCGATATCCTCCATCATCTTAAGTGCTGTACTCTTTCCCGCCCCGGACATTCCTGTCAGAATTACCAGTTTCATGAAAATTCTCCTAACTTTCTTACTTCCGGCTCCAGTCTTACCTGAAACTCCTGTTCTACTTTTTCCTGCACCCTGCGCATCAGCTCTTCCACTTCTGCTGCAGTTGCCTGCCCACGGTTTATAACAAAACCACAATGTTTCTCGGATACCTGGGCATCTCCCACACGATAGCCTCTTAACCCGGCATCCATAATCAGCTTTCCGGCAAAATAGCCTTCCGGCCGCTTAAAGGTACTTCCTGCACTTGGGAATTCCAACGGCTGCTTCTCCTGCCGTTTCTGGCGGAGTTCCTGCATGACAGCTTCAATTTTCTCTTTTTCTCCAGATACTAATTTTAACGTTACACCCAGCACTACTTCCCCGGTCTCCATAACACGGCTGTGTCTGTAACTTAAAGAAATCTCTTCTACCGGAACTTCTACCACTTCACCATCTTTGGTCAAAAGATCCGCAGATACTAAAATATCCTTCATCTCTCCGCCATAAGCACCGGCGTTCATCACAACTGCACCTCCGATACTTCCCGGAATTCCTGCTGCAAATTCCATGCCGCCTAAGGATGCTTCCAGTGCCTTGTGCGCAACCTTCGAAAGCAATGCTCCCGCTTCGGCATGAATCATATTTTCCTTTACTTCAATGGAAGAAGCATTTGCGCCAAATTCAATGACCACTCCGGGAATTCCCTTATCGCCCACCAGAAGATTGCTTCCGTTTCCAATAATCGTATACGGAATCTTCTTTGCTCTGCACAATGTGATGACATCCACTGCCTCTTTGATGGTCGGCATCAGAAAAATCTCTGCCATGCCCCCAATCCGGAATGTGGTATGACGGCTCATCGGCTCCTGCAAGCGTATTCTGCTTTCATCTACAATTGTCTTAATGGCTTCTATCCAGTCTTCTCTCACAATTTGCTTCTCCCATTTTTTATTTCTCTATGAAGCCAAAAATGCTACATATCCTTTATATGCTTCATATAAATCTGCTTTACTGATAATCTCCCATGGTGCATGCATATTTAAAACTGCCACACCACTGTCAATTACCTGCATTCCATAATTTGCCAGAATATACGCAATGGTTCCGCCGCCACCCTGGTCTACTTTACCTAATTCTGCAGTCTGATAAAATACATTACCATCGTCCATCACTGCACGCAATTTTCCAACATATTCTGCACTGGCATCATTAGAACCTGACTTTCCTCTGGAACCGGTATATTTATTAAATACCATTCCTTTTCCAAAATATGCTGCATTTTTCTTATCCATAACGGACGGATAATTGGGGTCAAATGCCGCACTGACATCAGAGGATAATACATGGGAATTCTGCAATGCACGACGCAGTGCAAGTTCTGTATACTGTCCTGCTGCTGCCATCACTTCTGCTGTCATATTTTCAAAAAATCTCGACTGCATCCCGGTTGCTCCCACGCTGCCGATTTCTTCTTTATCTACCAGGAGACATACACTGGTATATTCCGGTGTTTCGTTTTTTGCCAGCATTGCCTCAAAGGATGGATACGCACAGACTCTGTCATCATGTCCGTACCCCATAATCATGCTCCGGTCAAATCCATAATCTCTTGCTTCTCCGGCTGGTACTACTTCAATCTCTGCGGACAGGAAATCTTCTTCCTCAATTCCATATTCCTCTTTTAAGATTCCAAGGATATTTTCTTTTACCGTATCCTTGGCATTTTCTTTTTCTTCACCTGCAAGCGGAATACTTCCAATCAGAAGGTCTAAGTTTTCTCCTTCAATAACCTTTGCTGCTTTCTTTTCCATCTGCTCACCGGCAAGATGAATCAGTAAATCACTGACACCAAATACCGGGTCTCCCGGCTTATCTCCAATATTTACCTCTACTACACTTCCGTCTTTCTTTGCCACTACACCATGCAATGCCAACGGAAGTGTTACCCACTGGTATTTCTTCACACCACCATAATAATGGGTATCTAACATAGCAAGCCCGGTATCTTCATAGAATGGATTCTGTTTTAAATCCATTCTCGGAGAATCCACATGTGCGCCGAGAATCCGCATGCCCTCTTCCATTGGTTTCTTTCCTACAATGAACATAGCAAGTGCTTTTCCATTATTATCTGCATACACTCTTGCACCGGATTCCAGTTTTATTCCTTCTGCAATCACTTTCTTTATATCAAGATATCCTGCTGCCTCTGCCCGCTCTACAAAAGTGCATACACATTCTCTTTCTGTCTTACATGCTGATATAAATTTACGATACTCTTCTGCAAATTCAAAAACTTTCTTCTTCTCTTCTTCACTGTAATGATTCCATGCTACTTCTCGTTCCATATGAATGAATCTCCTTTTACTCTTCTTCCTCGTCGTCCTTCTTGTTCAGATTTGCCTGTACACGACGATACAATTCCTGAGCTGCATTGTAACCCATCTTCTTCTGTCTGTGGTTAACGGCTGCAGCCTCGCAGATAACTGCCAGATTTCGGCCTGGACGGATTGGAAGGGAATGACATACTACTTTATTTCCAAGTAACTCTGTATATTCTTCCTCAAGACCAAGGCGGTCATACTCATTATCTTTCTTCCAGTCTTCCAGTTTAATTACGAGATCGATATTCTGTTTCTCTTTTACACACTCAACACCGAACAAAGTCTTTACATCAATGATTCCGATACCTCTTAACTCAATGAAGTATCTGGTGATATCCGGTGATGTGCCGGTTAAGGTATGCTCATTGATTTTACGGATTTCTACCACATCATCTGTTACCAGACGATGTCCCCGCTTAATCAGTTCCAGTGCTGCTTCACTCTTACCGATTCCGCTTTCACCGGTAATCAGAAGTCCCTCACCGTAAACGTCTACCAGCACACCATGGATGGTAATACACGGAGCAAGCTCTTCACTTAAAAGATAAATCAGCTCCGCCATGAATTCTGATGTGCTTCTGCCTGTTCCGAATACCGGCACATTATTTTCCTTTGCCCTCTGTAAGAACAGGTCATCCGGCTGTAAATCCCTGCAGAAAATAACACATGGTATATCATATTTTAAGAACCGGCTGTAAATGCTATCCTTTTCTGAATCATTCAAATGCTGCAGGTATGTATATTCTACCATACCGATAATCTGTACACGGGACTGCTCGAAATGTTCAAAATATCCGCTCAGCTGTAATGCCGGACGGTTTACATCCGCAAGTCTGATGCGGTGTCCCTTTAATTCCATATCCTCAATATATTTCTTTAACTGCAGTTTTTTTACGATTTTCTCAATTCCTACACCTTCCATGGCATGACTCCTTCCTTATCTTCGCCCCTGTATTTTTATAATTCTTTACTGTTCTAATAATTTGAAACGATCTACCAGTTCATCTAAAGAAGTTGCCTCTGCAGACAATTCTTCACTGGTTGCTGATGCCTCCTGGGATGCTGCAGAATTGGTCTGAATAACATCATCAATCTGTTTTACACCATCTTCAATTTCTTTTACTGACACTGCCTGGCGGTCAGAAGCAATTCTGATATTAGCAACTTCTGTAATAATAGTATCCAGTTCTGTAATAACCTTATTTAATGATTCCGATGTCTGCTGTGTTACTTCATTTCCATGTTCTACTTCTACCTGGTTTGTCTCCAGTAAATGCTTGGATGTCTCTGCAGATTCTGCACTGCTTTCAGCCAGCATACGAATCTGCTCCGCAACAACTGCAAATCCCTTTCCTGCTTCTCCGGCTCTTGCCGCCTCAATGGATGCATTCAGGGAAAGAAGGTTAGTCTGGCTTGCAATACCATCAATTTCAGTAATAACTCTTTCCAGCTCTTTGGATGTTGTCGAGATACGTTCCATTGCCTCCATAAGTTCCCGCATCTTGTTCTGGCTGACATTTGCTTCCATTCCTACGCTCTTTGCACGGTCATGTACAATATCTGTTGACTTGCTGTTTGCAACAACCTGCTCTGTAACCTTTGAAACATTCTCCACCAGATTATCTACTGCAATAGACTGGTCTGTTGCACCCTTTGCCAGATCCTGGGAGCTGATTGCAAGCTGTTCAGAACCGGCGGCTACCTGATTAGAAGATTCCTTAATCAGACATAATGTACTGCTTACGTTCTGGATGGTGCTTACCAGTTCTTCCATCACTGTTTCAAATTCTCCCACATATGCTTCTTTGCATGAAGAATGTACGGTATAATTACCCTGTGCAAATTCTTTTAAAATATTCTGTAAATCGCCAACAATTTTCTGTAAAGTATCTTCCATATTACGGAACTGGTTTGCCAGTTCTCCGATTTCATCTTCTGACTGATAAGTTACTTTCTCATGTAATTCTCCATGGGAAAGATGCTCTGCTACATCTTTTAATTCCCGGATTGGTTTTACAATATAATAAATTAACCACTTGGATTCCCGGCCGGTTAAAGTAACACTTACTACTACGATTGTCAGCATAATCACAATGCAGATAACCAGAACCGGAATACGGAACGCATCCGGCACCACTGCCAGCAGAATCAATCCCAGACTGGCTAGTGCTACTGTTGCAAAATACAGCCTGAATATCATGTTAAATGCATCATTAACTTTTTTCTTGATACTTTTGTTTTTGAATTTTTCTTCTTTGGTCATAGTGATTCTCCTTTTTCTTTTTCTTTTTCCTCTCCCCTGTGGAAAAAGCGGAATACTTCTTCCGCTGCTTTTTCGTTCATCGCTTCTGTCCCAGACAATTCTTCTATGGATGCACTGCGAATTGCGTCTAAGGACTGGAACCTTCGCATCAGTGCCTTTCTTCGTGCCGGCCCGATTCCCGGGATATCATCCAGCACAGAATGTACCTGTTCCTTACTTCGTAAAGAACGATGATATTCTATGGCAAACCGATGTGCTTCATCCTGTATTCTTGTAATCAGATGAAATCCTTCACCGGAAGTGTCTATCGGTATCTCTATATTCTGATAATATAATCCTCTCGTCCTGTGATGATCATCTTTTACCATTCCACAGACCGGTATGGAAAGATGCAGTTCATCCAGCACCTGAAGAGCTATATTTACCTGACCTCTTCCACCATCCATCATAATCAAATCCGGGAATTTTGTAAATCCCCCATATTGGTCATCCAGCCCTTTTTTTTGTAAAATTTTCCTTTCTTCCTGTCCATGGGTAAATCTGCGAGTCAGAACCTCGTGCATGGATGCATAATCATCCGGTCCCGTAATAGTTCTTAACTTAAATTTCCGGTAATCACTGCGCTGTGGTTTTCCCTTTTCATAAACCACCATGGAACCTACCGTTTCAAATCCATTGATATTGGAAATATCATAGGCTTCCACACGTTCTAACTTTTCTAAATCCAGCCAGGATGCAATTTCTTTCATTGCACCGATTGTCCTGCCTTCTTCACGCTTTAGCTTTTCCCTGTCCTGGGACAATACCAGTGCGGCATTTTTCTCTGCCAGCTCTACCAGTTTTTCCTTCATTCCTTTCTGTGGTACCCGGAGTACTACCTTCTGACCACGCTTCTTAGTCAGCCAGTCTTCAATAACTGCTGCATCCTCAACTGCATATTGCAGCATGATTTCCTTTGGGATATATGGTGTCCCGGAATAGAACTGCTTCAAAAATGTTGCCAATATCTGTTCCTTACTGTCTTCATTGGCAATAGTTACATAAAAGTGTTCTCTTCCTATAAGCCTGCCACTCCGGATAAAGAATACCTGAACTACCGCATCCCGGTCATCGGCTGCAAGAGCTATTATATCTTTATCCTCTCCGTCGGAACTGGTGATTTTCTGCTTCTGCGCCACCTGTTTTACACTATTTAGAAGTTCCCGGTACTCAATTGCCCGCTCAAAATCCATATTTTCCGATGCCTGCATCATCCGCTCTTCTAATTCTTTTAAAACCGGCTGATAATTGCCATTTAAGAAATCTACTGCCTGATTGATTTTCTCCCGGTACTCCTCTTTGGAAATATAACCCTGACAGGGTGCCTGACACTGATGAATATGGTAATTAAGGCACGGACGTTCTTTTACAATATCTCTTGGCAATACCCGGTTGCAGGTTCTTAAATGATAAATTTTTTTCAACAAATCTATCGTATCTTTCACCGCACCGGCACTGGTATATGGACCAAAATATCTGGATTTGTCTTTTTTCAGCTGACGGCAAAAGAGAACCCTGGGGAATTCTTCCCCCAGAGTCACCTTTATATAGGGATAAGTCTTATCATCCCGGAGCATGGTATTATACTTCGGTCTGTACTCTTTTATTAAATTGCATTCTAATACCAGTGCTTCTAATTCCGAATCAGTGATAATATATTCAAACCGGGTAATCTTCTTTACCATCTGGTCTTTCTTGATTCCTTCGTCATGACACGCCTGAAAATACTGACGTACCCGGTTCCGAAGGCTTACTGCCTTACCTACATAGATAATGGCATCACTGGCATCATGCATGATATAGACCCCCGGCTGATCCGGAAGCTTCTTTAATTCTTCTTTAATATTAAACGTCATTCCCGTTCTCTTCTTTTTGTTCCTCTTCTTCCTTCTTTTCCTCATCCGGATCCGGCAGCCCTTTTAACTCACGGAATATCTTCATAAATTCTTTACCCGTAATGGTTTCATGTTCATATAAATAATCCGCAATATGGTCTAATACCTCGCGATTCTCTTCTAAGAGCTGATATGCCTCCTGATAGCAGTTATGAATCATGGTACGGACTTCTTCATCAATCTGTGCCGCTGTCTCATCGCCGCAATTCAAATGTGCTGCACCATCCAGATATGCATTATCTACAGAAGCCAAACTCATCATGCCAAATTTATCTGACATACCAAACTGTGTAATCATTGCCCTTGCAATCTTGGTCGCATTTTCAATATCATTTGCTGCTCCACTGGTTGCAGAATGGAATACCAGTTCTTCTGCTGCACGGCCTGCCATATAAGTCGTTATCTTGGCAATTAATTCATCCTTGGTCTCAAGAAATTTTTCTTCTTCCGGTGTCTGCAAGGTGTATCCCAATGCCCCCATGGTTCTTGGTACGATAGTAATTTTCTGTACCGGTTCTGTATTCTTCTGTAATGCAGTAACCATTGCATGACCTACTTCATGATAAGAAACAATCTTCTTCTCATGATTACTCATGGCACGGTCTTTCTTCTCTTTTCCACCAACTGCCACGATTTCAAAGGCTTCAAACAAATCACTCTGATTTACAAATTTACGGTTATGTTTTACTGCATTAATAGCCGCTTCATTAATCATATTTGCAAGATCGGAGCCAACCAGTCCTGCACTTGCCAGAGCAATTGCTTCCAAATCTACGGATTCATCCATATGCACATCTTTGGAGTGTACCTTCAGCGTCTCAAGACGACCCTTCAAATCCGGTTTGTCTACAATAATTCTACGGTCAAACCGGCCCGGGCGAAGTAACGCTTTATCCAGTACTTCCGGACGGTTTGTTGCTGCCAGAACTAAAAGCCCCTTTGAAGTATCAAATCCATCCATCTCTGCCAGCAACTGGTTTAAGGTCTGCTCACGCTCGTCATTTCCACCGCCGAATCTGCTGTCACGGCTCTTGCCGATGGCATCAATCTCATCAATAAATATGATACATGGTGCCTGTTTCTGGGCATCCTTAAACAAATCTCTTACCCGGGATGCACCGACACCTACAAACATCTCTACAAAGTCAGAACCGGCCAGTGAGAAGAACGGAACATTTGCTTCTCCGGCAACTGCCTTGGCAAGCAGCGTTTTACCGGTTCCAGGTGGTCCTACAAGCAATGCTCCCTTCGGAAGTTTTGCTCCGATTTCACGGTATTTTTTCGGATTATGCAGGAAATCTACCACTTCCTGTAAAGATTCTTTTGCTTCATCCTGTCCGGCAACATCCTTAAAGGTTACACCGGTTGTCTTTTCTACATATACTTTGGCATTGCTCTTGCCGACTCCCATCATTCCGCCGCCGGCCTTCTTCATGACTGCGCCAAAAATAATCCAGATAATAATCAAAGGCAATACAATACTTAAAATATTAAATACCCATGTCGATGTATTATTCGGAATATATCCGTCAATTTCTACCTTGTGTTTATTTAAGAGATCTAATAAATTTTCATCTTTAATAAATCCGGTATAATAGGTCATCTTTACCAGCGTCTTATCATCTGACTTTGGTGTGATATTATACTGGTTTGCACCTACTTCGACCTTTTCTACCTTGTCATCCTTTACCATCTGGACAAATTCCGTATAGGTAATCCGCTGGGAAGTCATATCTGCACTGCAACGGTTTAAAAGACTCATAAAGAACAGCGTCACAAGAGTAATGATAACAAATGCCAGTATCATCTGGCCATTACCGCCCTTTTTATCGCCGTTCTGATTATTATTCCCATTATTCTGGTTATTATTTCCACCATTCTGATTATTATTTCCATTATTAAACAGGTTATCCATTGTATCCTCCGTATATGATTCTCGAAACTCTCCCAAAATATAGTTCTTATTATATGTAATCTGCCCGGATAAATCAATAATAACTCTGTTAAGTTTTCCTTTCTTTTCTAAATATTTTATAAATTTTTGTGGATTTATTTTTACTGTCGTTGTATAATAGACTAAGTTTGAGAAAAAATGAGACCGACGGCGCATTCACTGTCGGTCTATCTAAGTTTTAACCATATACACACATTTAAGGAGGAACTACCATGCCTGTAAAATACGTCTTTGTCACCGGTGGAGTTGTTTCCGGTCTCGGAAAAGGCATTACTGCTGCATCACTTGGCCGTCTGTTAAAAGCCAGAGGCTACAAGGTTACTATGCAGAAATTTGACCCGTATATCAATATTGACCCGGGTACCATGAACCCAATCCAGCACGGTGAAGTTTTCGTTACCGATGATGGAGCAGAAACCGACCTGGATTTAGGCCATTATGAACGTTTCATTGATGAAAGTCTTACCAAGAATTCTAACGTTACTACCGGAAAAGTTTACTGGTCTGTACTTCAGAAAGAACGCCGTGGAGACTTTGGTGGCGGTACTGTTCAGGTAATTCCACATATTACCAATGAAATCAAGAGCCGATTCTACCGTAACTTTACTTCCAATGATACCCATATTGCCATCATTGAAGTAGGTGGTACTGTTGGAGATATTGAAAGCCAGCCTTTCTTAGAGTCCATCAGACAGTTCCAGCATGAAGTCGGACATGAAAATGCAATTCTGATTCATGTAACACTGATTCCTTATATCAAGGCATCCGGTGAATTAAAGACCAAACCGACACAGTCCAGCGTAAAAGAATTACAGGGAATGGGTATCCAGCCGGATATTATCGTATGCCGTTCTGAGCATCCTTTAGACCAGGGCTTAAAAGATAAAATTGCTTTATTCTGTAATGTGCCAAATGACCATGTGCTGCAGAATCTGGACGTAGAATATCTCTACGAAGCACCACTTGCCATGGAAAAAGAAAATCTGGCAAAGGTTGCCTGCGATTCTCTTCATCTTCCATGTCCGGAGCCGGATTTAAAAGACTGGACCGATATGGTTGAAGCATTACGCAATCCGATTCAGGAAGTAAATATCTCCTTAGTTGGAAAATATACACAGCTTCATGATGCTTATATCTCTGTTGTAGAAGCATTAAAACATGGTGGAATTGCCGAGCGTGCAACCGTTAATTTAAACTGGGTAGATTCCGAATTATTAAATGATGAAAATGCAGAAGAAATTCTTGGTAATTCTGACGGAATTATTGTACCGGGTGGTTTCGGTGACCGTGGTGTAGAAGGAATGATTACTGCTGCAAAATATGCAAGAGAACATAAAATTCCATACCTTGGTCTCTGTCTTGGTATGCAGGTTGCTATCATTGAATATGCAAGACACGTCTGCAGACTCAATGACGCGCACAGCATCGAATTGGATCCGAATACCACACATCCTGTCATTGCTCTGATGCCGGATCAGGATGGCATTGAAGACATCGGTGGAACCTTACGTCTCGGTTCTTACCCATGTGTTCTGGATACTGATTCCCTTGCTTATCAGGTTTACGGAGAAGAAACCATCCACGAAAGACATCGTCACAGATACGAAGTGAACAATGATTACCGTAACATTCTTACCGAAAACGGTATGAAGCTGTGTGGTCTTTCTCCAGATGGACGTATCGTAGAAATGGTAGAAATTCCTGGACACCCTTGGTTCGTTGCAACCCAGGCCCATCCAGAATTAAAATCCAGACCAAACCGTCCACATCCTTTATTCAAAGGCTTTATTAAAGCAGCAACTGAAATCAGAAAGCAGAAATAGACTTTATTTTAAAAACAGCCTGTGATTTTCATGATACATCATGAAAATCACAGGCTGTTTCTGTTTTACAAATATAACCAAAAATCAAAGCAGTACTGCTTACTTTCTTTCTCCGTCTAAGAAACGCATCTCGCCCTCTTCCCCTTCTTCCGGTTTTGAGAAGCCAATCATTCTGGCCTTTTCTCCATTTAAAAGACGCAGGCACTGTGGACAAAGTGTTCCAAAGGAAACCGGCTGTCCGCACCGGGAACAATAATTCGACATAATACCTGCTTTATCCTTTTCTTTATATTCAATTCTTCCCTCTTTAATCCACTGCTTTACCATCCGTACCGGAATATCAAAATACTCTGCCACCTGATATTCATTTACATCATTGTTTCGTACAAATTCCCGCACTTTATCAAAAAGAAGCAGTTCCTCACAGGCATAACAGTATTCCCTGTCTGACAAAGGCGGCAATGCCTTTCTGCACATCTTACAATACTTAACTTCTGTCTCCATTCTTCCCATCACCTGCTAACTGTATTTATTCTGTATCTTCTGAAGATATGTCACATATTTTTCTCTCATCTCTGCCGGCTCGATAATCTCAACCTTTTCTCCAAGGCCACAAAGCCAGCCGTAAAACTGTCCGCTGACTGCCACATGAAGTCTTGCTCTAAAATGCATATCATCTGCTTTTCTGACATTTACTTCCTGCCCAAACCGGTCAATCACCACGCCAATCATATCATTTTCACAAAGCAGTGTCACCGTTTCTTCCTCACCGGCAAACATACCAAAAGTTTTCTTTGAATAAGATGCAATATCAAAGGTTTCAAACTGCTTAAGACCTTCCCGTTTCTTTCTGGTCAGTGAAATCTTAAGCATCTTATCCACGCGGAAATGCTTGATAATCTTATCTTCCTCATCATATGCTATAAGATAATAATTCTCGTCATCCCAGGAAAGCACCAGCGGACTCACCTCGTAAAATGCTCCGTCCCGCCGAAGCTCCATTTCCTTTTCGATATTCCACGAAAAATACTGGAAACGGATTTTTACATCTCCGGAAATTCCGTTGTAAATCATATCAATGTTATAATAAATATTCTCATTAATGGTCTTATTCCGGTTGGTTACCACTACCTGACGCTGAAGCTGTTTTGCCTCATAGACGCTGACCAGCTTCTCCAACTTATGTATCAGCTCTCTTGATTTCTTCTGTGTAATGAACTTCGATGACTGCACCGCATCCACCAAAAGTTTCAATTCTGCCAGTTCAAAATCACGGCTTCCGATATAATATCCGCCTCGGTACTCCTGTTCCCTTAAAATATCCACACCAAAGTCCTGCAGCATCTCCAAATCCCGATAAATACTTTTGCGTTCTGCCGAAATACCTTTCTGATTCAGATATGCTATAATATCCCTCATCCTGACAGCATGCTTCTCATCCGTCTGTTCATACAGCAGTTCTAATATATATAATATTTTCAGTTTCTGATGCTCTGTTTTTCCCATAGTTCTAGTATAGCATAGGGCAAAACTTTGTGATACCTGTTTTTCAAATTTTCTGACATTTTCTCGTCACTCGCCTAAATTATGTTTTTCATTTTACTGTAAAAAAGGAATTGTCACCCATTCCAATTCATGTTATAATATACATAAATAAAGATTGAATTACCAAGAGACGAGAGCAAGGTAAAGAAGAGCGAGAGTATCGCTTTTATTTATCTTGCTTTTTTTGTTGCCAGCAGAAAGGAGTTTTATATGTACGATATTGCAATTATTGGTGCCGGAGTCACCGGCTGTGCCATTGCCAGAGAGTTATCCCGCTATCAGGCAGGCATCTGTGTCATTGAACGGGAAGAGGATGTCTGCTGCGGAACCTCCAAAGCCAACAGTGCCATTATCCACGCCGGATTTGACGCAAAACCGGGCACGCTGAAAGCAAAGCTTAATGTAGAAGGAAATGCCATGATGGATACTCTCTCTAAGGATCTGGACATTCCTTTTGTACGAAACGGTTCTCTGGTGGTCTGCACCGATGAACAGGATGCCCGCGAATTGGAACGTCTTTTGGAACAGGGGAAAGGAAACGGGGTCAAAGACTTACGCATTCTTGACCGCGAAGCCTTACACACCATGGAACCAAATTTAGACGATCATGTCACAAGTGCTCTCTACGCGCCCACAGGTGGTATCGTCTGTCCGTTTCATATGACAATTGCCTTCGCAGAAAATGCCGTTGCAAATGGCGTTGAATTCTTTTTAAATACTGCTGTAACTTCTATCACCAGCCTAGAAGATGGATACCTGATTTCCACTGATAAGCAGGATATCACCGCAAAAACTGTTGTCAACGCTGCCGGTGTATATGCAGATGTTTTTCACAATATGGTAAGCAGCAAAAAACTTCACATTACCGCCCGGAAAGGTGAATACCAGCTTCTTGATAAATCTGCCGGAACTCATGTATCCCATACGATTTTCCAGCTACCGGGTAAAATGGGAAAAGGTGTCCTGGTTACTCCTACGGTTCACGGCAATCTTCTCGTTGGTCCGACCGCAGAGGATACCGATAACAAAGAAGGCATCAATACCACCAGAGAAGGACTTGCTTCTCTTTCCGAAAAAGCCTCTCACAGCGTTAAGAATCTTCCGATGCGTCAGGTCATTACTTCTTTTGCCGGACTTCGTGCCCATGAAGATAATGGCGACTTTATCATTGGCGAAGCAGCTGATGCTCCCGGCTTCTTTGATGCCACTGGTATCGAATCTCCAGGGCTCTCCTCTGCACCAGCCATTGGCGTCATGATGGCCAGACTGGTGCAGGATAAGATGCATTTAACCGAAAAAGAAAATTTCATTGCCACCCGCAAAGGAATTTTAAGGCCGGAAGAGCTTTCCTTAGAAGAAAGAAATGAACTGATCAAAAAGCAGCCTGCCTATGGAAACATTATCTGCCGCTGTGAAATGATTTCAGAAGGAGAAATTCTCGATGCTATTCACCGCCCGCTGGGTGCCCGCTCTTTAGATGCCATCAAGCGTCGTACCAGAGCAGGCATGGGACGCTGTCAGGCAGGTTTTTGTTCCCCGCGTACCATGGAAATTCTTTCCAGAGAAGTTCCTATGGAAATGACGGACATCAGCAAATGTGGTGGCTCTTCACAGTTTGTCTATGGATATAACAAAGAGATTCAGGAGGAAATGCCATGAAATCATATGATTTAGTAATCGTTGGCGGCGGTCCTGCAGGACTTGCAGCCGCTGTATCCGCAAGAGACCACGGCATCGAGAGCATCTTAATCATCGAGAGAGACAAAGAGCTCGGCGGTATCTTAAACCAGTGCATCCACAACGGTTTTGGCCTTCATACCTTTAAGGAAGAGCTGACCGGGCCGGAATATGCTTCCCGCTTTATTGAAAAAGTACTCGCTCTTGGCATCTCTTACAAATTAAACACTATGGTAATGGATATCTCCCATAAGAAAAAAATAACTGCCATGAACCGGAAAGATGGCATGTTTGAGATTCAGGCAAAAGCAATTATCCTTGCCATGGGCTGCAGGGAGCGGAGCCGTGGTGCCCTTAATATTCCGGGCTATCGTCCGGCAGGTATCTACTCCGCCGGAACGGCACAGCGTCTTGTCAATATGGAAGGCTATATGCCGGGCAGGGAAGTCGTTATCTTAGGCTCCGGTGATATCGGTCTGATTATGGCACGCCGCATGACCTTAGAGGGCGCCAAAGTAAAAGTCGTAGCAGAACTGATGCCTTATTCCGGTGGTCTCAAGCGTAATATTGTTCAATGTCTGAATGACTTTGATATTCCGTTGAAATTAAGCCATACCGTTATTGATATTGAAGGAAAAGAGCGTGTCACCGGTGTTACCATTGCAGAAGTCGGCTCCGATGGAAGGCCAATTGCCGGTACAGAAGAATATTATTCCTGCGATACGCTCCTCTTATCCTGTGGTCTGATTCCAGAAAATGAATTAAGCCGCAGTGCCGGTGTCACTTTAAATCCGGTCACCTCCGGTCCTGTTGTAAATGACAGCTTAGAAACCAGTATTTCCGGTGTTTTTGCCTGTGGAAATGTCCTGCATGTCCATGACCTGGTGGATTATGTTTCTGAAGAAGCCGGTATCGCCGGAGCGAATGCTGCACATTATATTTTATCCGGCAATACTGCTGATGCATGTAATACCAGCAGCCAGCATTCCGATGCATCCGTTTCCGAATGCAGCCAGCCATCTGTCGAAATTATTCCAACCGGTGGCGTCCGCTATACCGTTCCAAAATACATCCGGCCGGAGGCTATGGCAGACAAAGTTACTGTCCGGTTCCGTGTGGGACAAATTTATAAAAACTGCGGAATTGCTACTTACTTCGGCAAAGAACGTATCAGCTTCCGGAAACGTCCGGTTATGGCTCCGGGCGAAATGGAATCCGTTGTCCTTACCAAAGAACAGCTTACCAACTGCCCTGATTTAGAGCAGATTACCATTTGTATAGAGGAGGCATAAGAGGATGGAAAAACGTGAATTAACCTGTATCGGCTGCCCTTTAGGCTGCTCTATTACCGTAACCATGGAAAATGCAGAAATTCTTGATGTTACCGGCAACACCTGCAAACGCGGCGATGCTTATGCCCGTAAGGAAGTTACCCATCCAACCAGAATCGTAACTTCTACCGTCCGGGTATCCGGTGGCACGATTCCGATGGTGTCCTGCAAAACTAAAGAGGATATCCCAAAAGAAAAGATTTTTGCAATTATCAATGCTCTCTGTGGCGTCACTGTTCCTGCACCGGTTTCTATCGGAGATATTCTGGTTCAGGACGTTGCAGGCACCGGCGTGGATATTGTTGCCACAAAAAATGTTCCTGCAAAATTATAATCTCATTCTTATCAAATGATTCACATCATTCTGATAAATATTTATTCCAGGGGAATAACTGTTTTGGTGCGCCAGTATCTGATTGAGTGGTCAGATGCTGGCGTACTTGTTTTTACATGCGTTCCGTATGTTCATAAAATTCCGCAAATTTATATTTTTTATCCTATAGTTTTCCTTTATCATTTCCGGGAATGACGGTATAATATTTATAAATACGAAAATACGATGCGTAGAAAGGCGGTTTTACTATGCTTTCAAATTGTAAAGATGCTATGGATAATTCTCCGATTATTGCAGCCATCAAGGATATAGCAGGATTGGAAAAATGTCTCACCTGCGACAGTCAAGTTATTTTTATCCTGTTTGGAGACATCTGCAATATTGCAGATATTGTAGATAAGGTCAAAGCTGCAGGGAAAACGGCTATGGTACATATCGATTTAATCAATGGCCTATCCGGAAAAGAGATTGCTGTGGATTTCATCCGCAAATACACCCACGCCGACGGAATTATCACTACAAAACCAGTCCTTATCAAACGAGCCAGGGAATTAGAGCTTTCCACGATTCTGCGATTCTTCGTCATTGATTCCATGGCTTATGACAGCATTGAAAAGCAGCTTCGTTCTGTAAAACCGGATTACATTGAAATCCTGCCGGCACTGATGCCTAAGGTTGTATCCCGCATATGCCGGCTTTCAAAAGTTCCGGTTATTACCGGCGGACTCATTTCCGATAAAGAAGACGTTGTATCCATGCTGAATGCCGGAGCTG
>OHZY01000302.1_pt1 | contig 18660 bp, 15 predicted proteins | sample 1580621 | NCBI WGS metagenome assembly OHZY01 (sample SAMEA3882535, study PRJEB24775) | human gut metagenome | biome: human-associated habitat; feature: intestine environment; material: feces | place: Netherlands | collected 2009/2010 | reverse complement strand
TTTTTACTCCCTTTGCACCTGCTGCAACAACCTTTGAGCAATCGATTGTACTGCCGCCTCCTATTGCAAGCACCATGTCGATACCCTCATTTTTACAGATTTCAACACCCTTTCTGACTGTCTCAATCTTTGGGTTTGGCTCCACTCCGCTAAGCTCAAACACGGTCAGCCCCGCATCCTTAAGGATCTTCATTGCGGTATCGTAGAGACCGTTTTTCTTTATAGAGCCGCCTCCGTACACTAAAAGCACCTTGCTGCCATATGCCTTAAGCTCTGATAAGCTCGAAATGGTATCCTTTCCGAAATGAATTTTTGTTGGAATGTTAAATGTGAAATTGTACATATATAATACCTCCTGCTAAATAATAATATTTTTTAATCTCTCCAAATCATCTGAATCAGGATGTGATAAAGCCTTGTCAAAATTTTCAATCAGCGCATCAATATTATCCGGATGCTCCGGGTTTTCTTTCATTTTCACATAGCGCTCCCTCACAGACTGTGGCATTTTGCCCTGACACATATAGCAGCCGAAAACAGTGTTGCTCTTGTCCAGCGAATGCTCCACCTTTTTCAAGATCTTATCAAAGTATTCTTTACTGCCACCGAAGCCGGCAGTGCCAAAGAGAAAGATGTTTTTGCCGTGCAGCTGCTTCAAAAAGTCCGAAGTGCCTTCATCGGCATTTCCCTTGTCCGTCCAGAAGCCCACATAAAGGGTGTCCGCTTCCATGGCGGCAGGGTTCGGGTTGCCAAAATAACAGCAATCTGCCTGCGGCAGGCAGCTGTGCAATGTGTCTGCCAGTAATTCCGTGTTGCCTGTTTTACTGCTGAATACGATTGCGTAACTCATAGCTTCTCCTTTGGAGCCGGTGGCTCTCTGATATTATAATGTTTCCCAGTTGATTTTTCAATCCCGATAGAAATACTCTTTGTCGTGTTCGCTGATGGGGCGCAGCACATGGCATGGATTTCCTACCGCCACTACGTTAGCAGGAATGTCCTTTGTCACAACGCTTCCCGCACCGATCACCGTATTATCCCCAATGGTAACACCCGGCACCACGATCACGCCAGCACCCAACCAGCAGTTGCGTCCGATGCGGATGGGCAGATTGTACTGGTATGCTTTCTCACGCAGTTCCGGCAGGATCGGGTGGTTTGCGGTTGCAAGGACACAATTCGGGCCGATCATGGTATGCTCCCCAATGTAGATATGGGTATCATCCACGCAGGTCAACCCGAAGTTGGCATAGACATAATCGCCCATGTGAACGTGCTTTCCGCCCCAATTGGCGTGAAACGGCGGCTCAATCCAGCAGCCTGCGCCGCACTCTGCAAGCATTTCTTTCAAAAGCTGCTCCCGTTTTGCGTGTTCGGAAGGGCGCGTGTGGTTATAATCATACAGCCGCTCCATGCAAAGTTCCTGCTCTGCCATGATGGAATCATCCGTGGGGTCATAGACTTGTTGGCTGTGGATCGCATTTTTTATCGGCATGGTTCTACTCTCCTTATTTATAAGGAATCTTTCTCATTTTTCAGTAGATTCTTCCAGATTCTTTCGGTACTGTGCCGGACTGACACCATACTCTTTCTTGAATACCCGGCTAAAATAGAGTGGGTTATCATACCCTACGATCTCTGCAATTTCTCCAATATTGTATTCGGTGTTCTCCAATAAGCTTTGTGCATTTACCATCCGAAGGGACAGGATGTATTGTGCAGGGCTTATTTTCATGTACTGCTTAAAATTACGGATAAACCAGTTCGTACTGATATGCAGCGATTCTGCGTAATCGTCCACACTGACCTTTGTATTATAATTCTCGTTAAAGTAGGCAACGGCGGCTTCGATTTCTTCGGGGATGCTTGTAGTTGTTTTCTCGCTTTCCTGCTGTTGCCTGCTTACTAAAAGCAGAATGATGTTGAAGAGAGAAGCAATATAGTCTTCATAGCCATATTCACATTGTTGCAGTTCCCGGATGATCTTTCGGAACAGCATTTTGTAATCCGGCAGTGTGCCGCTGTAAAAAACGTGCTTGTCCAAGGGTATTCCGTGATAGTTCAGGATGTTTTTGACATCATATCCTGTAAAGTGAATCCAGAACACCTCTGGATGATCTTCTACATAGTAGACATACTTCTGGATTTCTTTCGGCTGATAAAGCACCATGTGTCCAGAAGTCACCACTTCCTCAACACCATCGAACCAGAAGTGTGCTTTACCAGATGCCACATAGAGGATTTGATAGTCTCTGCGACCCTTTGCCCAAAAAGTAGGTAGCTTAGGGCGTTTTTTCAAGCGATAAGTGCCGCAACTGCCTACGACCAGCGGCTTTGAGTAGTCTTTGAAATCCAAACGGGAGTTGTTCAAATATCCTGAGTTGAAATACATCCCTGCGTCCTCCTCATCTTCAGAGATTTTACAGTGATTTGGGAAATGTTCTATCAAAAAATTACAAACTCTTTGATTTTGTGCATATTTTGTTCCATCTTGTCTATATCTTTTCGTTCCATTAGATTCTATAATATTTTCAGACGAAACGCAAGAGATTTGGGCAACTTGCGTAATGAGAATTCCAGTCTGAAGTGCGCAGCAGATTGGTCACGCCCACACAAAACAAGCAAGATGGGAGAAAGCACAATGACTGAGAAACGTTATCTAAAGTGGTATAATAAAGTCGGCTATGGTTCAGGCGATATTGCAGGCAACGTGGTGTATGCATTCCTGTCCTCCTTCGTCATGATCTATCTGACCAACACCGTTGGCCTGAACCCCGGTATTGTCGGCACTCTGATTGCAGTTTCCAAACTGCTGGACGGTGTGACGGACATTTTCTTTGGTTCTTTGATTGACAAAACGCATTCTAAGATGGGCAAAGCCCGTCCTTGGATGCTGTACGGCTACATTGGCTGTGCCATTACGCTGGTGGCAATTTTCGCCATCCCGACCAATCTGGGACAGTTTGCACAGTACGCATGGTTCCTGATCGCATATACTCTGCTGAACGCTGTATTCTACACTGCCAACAACATTGCTTACTCTGCACTGACTGCTCTCGTCACGAAGAACAGTGCCGAACAGGTCGAGATGGGTTCTTGGCGTTTCATGTTCGCCTTTGCCACCAGCCTGCTCATCCAGTCCATCACGCTGGGTGCTGTTACGGCATTGGGCGGTGGTGCTGCCGGTTGGCGCACTGTTGCAATCATCTACGCCATCATCGGTCTGCTTGTCAACACCCTCTCCGTTTTCTCCGTGAAGGAACTGCCGGAAGGCGAATTGGTGGATACCACCGACAAAAAGGAAATCGAGCAGGACGAAAAGTACAATCTGGTTCAGGCTGCAAAGCTGCTTGCTGGTAACAAATATTATATGATGATTTGCGTCACCTACATTTTGCAGCAGATCTACGGTGCCATGATCAGCATGGGCACCTACTATGCAACCTACATCCTTGGCAACCAGAATCTGTTCGGTGTATTCTCTTGGGCAATCAACATTCCTCTGATCATCGCACTGGTGTTCACCCCGACCTTGGTTGCAAAGTGGAATGGAATGTATAAGCTGAATGTAATGAGCTATACTCTGGCAACGATTTCTCGTGCACTGGTTGCTGTAGCTGGTTACATGGGCAGCGGCAATGTGACCTTGATGCTGCTCTTTACTGCAATCGCAGCTCTTGGTCAGGGTCCTTGGCAGGGCGATATGAACGCTGCGATTGCTGCTTGCTCTGAATATACTTGGCTGACGAAGCATAAGCGCGTGGATGGCACGATGTACTCCTGCACTTCTCTCGGTGTGAAGCTGGGCGGCGGTCTGGGTACTGCCATCACCGGCTGGCTGCTGGCTGCAAGCCATTTCGATAGTGCGCTGGCTGTCCAGCCCGAATCCTGCATCTCGATGCTGAAGATCATGTATCTGGTGATTCCGTTTGCTCTGGATGCCATCATCACCTTCATTCTCTCTCGTATGAAGGTCGAAGAAGCAAATGAAAAACTGCGTGCAGCAGTCTGATAACAAGCCATTATCATTTCTCCTTCATCTGCTGTTCCCCGGAGGAATCCAGCGATTCCTCCGGGGAGGCTGGAGAAATATTATAAAATTATAAAAGTTAAATGAGGAAATACTATGGCTGCATTTGATTTTGCAAAAGTAAAAGACCCCACCTTTTTCAAGGAAAACGTGCTGAATGCTCATGCAAGTTTCCGTACTTACGCTTCCCGCGAAGAATATCGGACAGGCTCCTCTTCTTTGGCGCTGAAGCTGGACGGTATCTGGAAATTCGCCTACGCAAAGAACTACACCAGTGCCATCCCCGGCTTTGAAAAGACAGATTACGATTGCAGCGGCTGGGATGACATTCATGTTCCGGCACACATCCAGATGGAGGGCTACGACATTCCCCAGTACGCGAATGTTCAGTATCCGTGGGATGGCCGTGAAGAAGTACAGCCGGGTGAGATCCCGCAGCGGTTCAATCCGGTGGCAAGCTATGTAAAATACTTCGAGCTGCCGGAATCCATGCAGGGCAAGCCCGTCCACATCGAGTTCGAGGGTGTGGAAAGCGGCATGGCTCTTTGGCTGAACGGGTCTTATGTGGGTTACACCGAGGACAGCTTCTCCGCACACGCATTCGATCTGACTCCCTATCTCCAGCCGGGCGTGAACAAACTTGCTGTGCAGGTGTTCAAGTGGACTTCCTCCAGCTGGTGCGAAGATCAGGACTTCTTCCGCTTCTCCGGCATCTTCCGCAGCGTGTGGCTGTACGCCATCCCCACCGTGCATCTGGAAGATGTATCCGTCAAAACGCTGTTTGCCGGGGATGATTTTACTCATTCCACGCTGGAAGTTGCATTGCAGGTGGAGGGTAAGGGCGCAGCCCGTCTGACCCTGCGCCGCAGTGAGCTGGAAGTGTTCTCCGAAAAAATCGCACTGAACGGCGGCTCTGCGCTGTTCAGCCATGCGGTGGAGAACCCCCACCTGTGGAGTGCAGAGGACCCGGCTCTGTATGAACTGGAAATTGAGCTGCTGGACGATGCAGGCCATCTGGTAGAGGTGACCGGGCAGAAAGTCGGTTTCCGCAAGTTCGAGTTGAAGAACAATCGGATGCTGCTCAACGGCAAGCGCATCGTGTTCAAGGGTGCCAACCGTCATGAGTTCAGCTCCATTACGGGTCGTGCTGTGGGCGTACACACCCATGAGGAACTGCTTCGGGATATCATCACCATGAAGCAGAACAACATCAATGCCATCCGCACCAGCCATTACCAGAATCAGGATGCACTGTACGACCTGTGCGACGAGTATGGTCTGTATCTGATCGCAGAGAACAATCTGGAATCCCATGGCACATGGGACATCCATCAGGCGGGCATTCGCGGCATCGAGGGCGTTTTGCCCAATGATAAGCCGGAGTGGAAAGCTGTCTTGTTTGACCGCATGAATTCCACTTACCAGCGTGACAAAAATCATCCTGCTGTTCTGATCTGGTCTCTGGGCAACGAATCGTTTGGCGGTGAGACCCTGCTCCAGATGGCAGAGATGGTCCGCCGCTTTGATGACACCCGTCTGGTGCATTACGAAGGTGTGGTCAATGATCCCCGCTTCCTCGAAACCACCGATATCGAGAGCCATATGTACAGCACTGTGAAGGACATTAAAGAGTATCTGGCACAGGGCGATAAGCGGCCTTATATCGAGTGCGAATATTCTCATGCTATGGGCAACTCCAACGGTGCTTTGCACAAGTACACGGAACTTGCCGACCAGAAGGACTGCGGCTATCAGGGCGGCTTCATCTGGGATTACATCGACCAGTCCATCTGGAAAAAAGACCGCTACGGCAAGTGGTTCCAAGCCTACGGCGGCGACTTCGGTGAGCGTCCTACCGACTATAATTTCAGCGGAAACGGCATTGCCTACGGTGGTGACCGTGCTCCTTCTCCCAAGATGCAGGAGGTCAAGTTCTGCTATCAGAACATCGCCATTTCCATCGACAACTCTGGCTTCGAAGTCTGGAATAAGAACCTGTTCACCTCTACGGATGCTTTCGACTGCGTTGCTCTGCTGCATCGCGATGGAAAGCTGTATCAGCAACAGGAACTGACCAATATTGATGTTGCTCCCGAAGAGCGTTCCAGCTTCCCGCTGCCGTTTATGGTTCCTGCGCTCCCCGGTGAATATGCAGTGACCATCAGCTTCCGTTTGAAGGAGGACACCAGCTGGGCAAAGAAAGGCCATGAAGTCGCCTTTGGACAGGGTGTGATCGCTGTGGTCCGTTCCATTCCCAGCAAGAAGGTCACGCCGTTTACCGTTACGCACGGTACACACAACATCGGTGTCCGTGGTGAGAATTTCGATGTTTTGTTCTCCGATCTGAACGGCGGTCTGACTTCCTACCGCTATGCCGGCAAGGAGATGATTCAGGAGATCCCCCGTCCCAACTTCTGGCGCGCTCCCACCGACAACGACTGCGGCAACAACATGGGCGGCGTTCGCGGTCAGTGGAAGCTGGCAAGCCTGTACGCTACCGCCAAGGGCATCGGCAAGGAGATTCCGTCTGTTCATGGCGGCACCATCCTCCAGAACCCCACCTGCGAGGTGGAAGCCGACAGCGTGGTCGTGACCTATCTCTATAACCTCCAGACCAACCCCGCAGCAGAGTGCAGCCTGCAGTACCGTGTGTTCGGTGATGGCCGCATCCAGACCACCCTGCACTATGACCCGGTGGAAGGACTTGCAGCAATGCCGGAGTTCGGCGTACTGTTCAAGATCGACGCTGACTACGACACGGTGGAGTGGTACGGAAACGGCCCTGCGGAGACCTACTGGGATCGTCAGCATGGTGCAAAGCTGGGCATTTACCAGAACAAGGTCGCAGACAACATGGCACAGTACCTTGTGCCGCAGGAGTGCGGTGCAAAGACCGCTGTGCGCTGGGCAAAGGTAGTGGACCGCAAGGGTCGCGGGCTGCTGTTTACCGCAGATGCCGCAAAGCCCATGTTCTTCTCTGCGCTGCCCTACACTCCCCATGAAATGGAGAGTGCCAAGCATCCCTACGAGCTGCCCCCGGTCCATTACACGGTCATCCGTGCTATGGGCGAGCAGATGGGCGTTGGCGGCGATGACAGCTGGGGTGCCAATGTCCACCCGGAGTATATTCCTGATGTGACCAAGCCTGTGGAGTTCACCTTTACGTTCCGTGGCATCTGACCCTCGTTATTAAGACACCTTTGCGTTGAGACAAGGACATCCCTGCATGAGATTCCTATCAAAAGCGAGGGTGTCTTTTTTTGGTATCACAAAATCTCAATTCCTGACACCACTATTTATAAGTAGTGCTTCACTCTATATAAGCAGCGTTTCTATGTCAAATTAGACCAGATAAAATCTTTGGCATTGTGGTCAAAATTGTGGTCAAAACCAAATGAGGCCAGCCTATAAACAAAAAAATCCAACGATTTCTAACGTGAAATCGTTGGATTTATGGTCCAGCAGAGCTGGACAAATCCGAACTTTTTCCTTCTACCCCATCAGCCGTCAAAGCGTCCTCAAATCGGACGGTTTGGGTTCCATCCTTATAGTTGAACGTGAGCAGCATCCGGTCATCGTACAGGAAAATGGCATTCACAAAAATTTCAATCAGTGCTTTCCGCTGTTTTTTCTGCGAAATATCGAACTTTCTAAATTTCATCAGCCAGAATCGGATGAAATCCTCATTGAAGCTGGGCTTCTTCAATTTTTCATCTGCGATTTTTACAGTCAGCTCATCTTTCTGGCTTTCCAGCGCTTCCAGACGCTCTTTCGTTGTCCGGGTGTACAAGCCGTCCTCGATAGCCTTCATCAGGTTGTCCAGCTTTTTGTTAACCTCTCGCAGTTGCTTTTCCAGCAGCGGAATCGTGGTGTTTTCCTGATTCTGGACATCCATGACCAATTGAACGATTTTGTCGATCACCGCATCGTCCTGAATCAGCTTCATGGTCTCCCGGACGACTAGATCTTCCAGCCAGTCCTTCTGCACGGTCTTTTTGTTGCAGCCCTTGCGCCGCTTGACGTTGGCGCATTTATAATAATAGTAGGTGCGTCCGGTGGCACTAGTTCCGCTTTCGCCAAACATCAGCGCACCGCATTTGCCGCAGAACAGCTTGGTGGTCAGCAGATATTCCTCGTCTGCCTTGCCACAGGCAGGGGCACGCTTGTTCTTATCCAGACGCTTCTGCACCAGGTCAAACAGGTCTTTCGGAACAATAACCGGAATTGCATCCGGCACAACGATATCCCGGAAAGACAGTTCGCCAATGTACCGGCGGTTCTTGAGCATGGTGTTCACGCTGCTGTGGGTCATTTTGCCGCCCAGCATATTGCGGACACCCTTGTCGTTGAGGAAGTTTACGATCTCCACCATCTTATCGCCGTTGTCATACCGCTGAAAGGCTTCCAGCACCAGCGGAGCGGTCAGCGGGTCAAGATGATAGAACTTGGCATCGTCGATTTTATAGCCGATGGTTCCCGTACCGCCAGTGCACTTTCCCTTCAAAGCATTCTCCGTCTGGCCACGAATCACCTTTTCGGACAGCTCTGCCGAATAGTATTCCGCCATACCTTCCAGAAGGGTTTCCACCAAAATGCCCTGTGAACCCTCGGCAATGGGTTCCATAACGGAAATCAGGTGGACACCGTTCTTTTTCAGGATCATCTTATAGTTTGCGCTATCAAAACGATTCCGGGCAAAGCGGTCAAATTTCCAGACGAGAACAACATCAAACAGCTTTTTGCCGCTGTCTTTGATCATCTGCTGGAATTCCGGGCGATTGTCCGTTTTGGCAGAGAATGCACGGTCAATGTAGTGCTTGATGACCGTGATGCCGTTCTTTTCCGCATAAGCCGTGCATTCCCGAATCTGGCCTTCAATGGATTCTTCACGCTGGTTATCCGATGAATAGCGGGCATAGATTACGGCGGTCATAGACTCACTTCCTTTTTCTTATCGAACAGACGGGTAGCTTTTTGCATACTTGTAGATCTGCCGTGCACAGTCAAGGCTCATTTTGCTGGAATCGTTGTGTTTGAGCCATGCATTCACATTGCCCGGATTCAGCCTCAGGTCAGTGTAAAGGCGATAATTCGTCAGTTTCTTTTTCTGCTGAAGTTCCAATACCCGGCGATGGATCAGTTCTTTCGTGTCATTGTCCGCAAGGGCGGCATCCCGCACCGAGCAATAGCTGCGCCAGACCTTCAAATAGCCCTCCGGCAGTTCAGGAGATTGTTTTTCCAAGAGCAGCAGCATTTTCGCCAGCAAGTAGCGATTAGAAAGCCGCTCATATTCCGCAACGACCGTGCTGTTTGCAGTATAGTGGAGCAATAAATCCACTTTATCATAGGCCAAAGCATAGAGAAACAGCGGTTCTTTCAAGCGGGGATTTTCATTTAGACAAGCTGCAAGTTTATGGACGCTTGCCGTTTGAACCCCGGAAAGCTCTGCCACATACTGCTTCAAAAAGCCTTCGAATGTCAGCTTTCGCATGGTCTCCACCTCTCCACATACTCCTGATAACGGATATAAAAATCCCGATACCGCCAGTCGTTCAAGATGCTGGCTCTCAACTCATCTTCATCCGTTGCAAGGTGTTCCAGCAAATCCCAATCCAACGAATTCCGCACAGCCTCACTCTCTACGTCTGCTTTGTCAGTGTCCCGGAAAGAGCACAGCTTTGCAATCACCAAATCCTCCAGACTGGGTGTGTAGAACTGTACCTTTGTTCCACCAAAGGGCAGCGGCTGGAGCCGGTCTTGGAAGTTATACGGGAAATTGTCGATGTAAGCTTCCACATCGGTGTTGATGTCGTACTTGCCGAGCAAGCTATACAGTTCTTTCGGAACACTCAAGGCATCAATGTCATGAGTAGCGCGGGTCAGCTTGCCCAGCAAAATAAACGCACTGCCGCCTACGATCACCATCTGATAGCGGTCGTTATTGTCGATCATCAGATCTGCGTCTTCGTCCAGACGTTCCAGACGCTTGCGGAGGTCATCTAAGATCATCTTGCCCATAAAACAGCCTTTCGTATTTTCAATAATAGTATTTTCTAAAATCATTTTACAGAAAAGGAATCCGATTGTCAAGCACAAATCAACGACATTTCATACAATTCATACTACCATGTTGTCAGTCCACATCTCACACTGGCTAATGACCGTGCTGATTGCCGTATCATAATCTTCCGGTGGATACTTATATTTTTTCAGCAAGTGCTTCACCATCTTACGCATACTTGCGCGGGCAGTTTCTTTTTTCTGCAGGTCTATTACGCTCGCATTACTGAATTTCTGCGTTTCCAGCCATCTCCATTGCAGCGTTCGATTGACACAGGTTGAGTTATCGGCAGATACAGCAAACACAACGGGCGGCTCTGGTAACAGAGCTGCCCGTTGTGTTCGTTTATGAAAAGGAGAACTTAGATCTCATACCACTTGATCTCGTTGGCATCCAGATGCAGAGCAAAGCTGCTGCCGCCGGTGGTGTAAACGGTGGTATCCTGCGGCTCGTAGGTGTTGTTCACCACGCAGTACTTGCCGTTTTTGACGTAGGCGTGCACCTCCACGTTGTAGTTGGAGCTGAACCATGTATGCAGTTCCTCCTCGCTGTGGGCACTCCACAGGATAGCGCGGTAAAGGGTGCGGCTGTTGGCAAAACTGTAAGGCACACCGCTGATGTACACGGCACGACCCTTGCCGAAGTCGTGGGCGGCCATCTGTACTTCCTTGTTCCGCTGCACCAGCACCTCGGTGCCCTCAAGGGCGTAGATGTTCTTTTTGCCCTCGCCAAAGTCCACGGGTTGGTCGGCGTCCTGCAAGATAAAGTGGTCGGGGTGCTCCTCCCAGTTGTATTTGTCGTAGTTCAGGGTGAAGCCGTTTTCTTCCTCCACGCCCAGCACAGTGGCAAGCTGGAGAATGTGGCCCTGATACGGGTGACCGGAAGGCTCACCCACGCCGATAAAGCCGCCGCCGTTCCAGACGAACTTGCGGATAGCGGAGGAGATCTCCGGGTCTTCCCACCAGATGCCGCCGGTGTGTGCGGTGTCGGCATCGCCGACATTGATAATGACATCCAACGAATCCAGCAGATGCGGGTCGTTCTTGATATCCTCAAAGCTGATAAACTTCACATCAAAGGGCGCACCGGACAGCATCTCAATGACACCGGCATAGCTATAGTTCTGCTTGTAATAGAGGGCGTGATGCACCATGTGACAGCCCCAAGCCCGCATTTTACCCCAACAGTTCAGCACGGCCACTCGCTTGACACAGTAGGGTGTGGTGCCCTTGATGTTCTCGTACAGTTCGCGGAACTCGTTGCAGACGCTCTCCACGTAGTCCACGAACTCCGGGAACTGCAAGGCCAGTTTCAGATAGCCGCCATAGCCGATGCGGTCGATGGGCTTGCGCAGGATAGCGCGGCGGGCTGTAACCCAGTTCTCCTTGGCTTCCCGCACCGGGTCGCCGCCCTCGTGGAAGGTGTCGGGGAAGAAGTACGGCAGGAAACGGCCCTCGGTGTACTTCACGCCCTCAATGTCAGAGATCAGGCGCAGGGTGGAGCCGTTGCCCACGCTGCCCACTACGGCATCCAGTCCGATGGTCTTGAACTCCGGCATGAAAGGTTCGGTGCCGATCCAGTGATCGCCGAGGAACATCATGGCTTCGCACCCGCACGCGTGGGTGATGTCCACCATCTCCTTGGCAAGCTTTGCCACCTCGCGGCGCTGGAAGGCCTGAAAATCCCGGAATTCCTTGCTGGGCACCCGGTACTGGTTGTTATAGTAGCCCTGATCGATGATGTACTCCGGGCGGAACTTGTAGCCCACTTCCTGCTCAAACTGATTCAGGATGTAGGGGCTGACCGAAGCAGAGTATCCATACCAGTCCACGAACTTCTCCCGCTTCAGCTCGTCGAAGATCAGGGTGAACTGGTGGAAGAAGGTGGTGTAGCGGATGACGTTAACATAGGGGTGCTCTGCAATGAACTTGCGCAGGCGCTCCATGGAATACTTGTGGGTCTTGGGCTGACGCACGTCAAAGGTGATCTGGTGCTCAAAATTCGTCCAGCCGTTGGTGGTAGCGTTGTACATATGCACCGGGTCCCAGATGAGGTAAGCCAGAAAACTGACGGTATACTCATGGAACGGTACGGCCTGTACGGTCACACTGCCGTCGGCGTAGCTCCACTGCTCCGGCGGCACGGGCTGACCGGTGGTTCGATCCATGACCTCCCACCAGCGGGTGATGTCGTCGTTGGTGTTCACCTGCATCAGCTCCGGGCTGATGCCCTTCATCAGCGGGATGGTCACGGTGTCGCCGGGGGCGGTGTAAAAGCCGGTCATGATGTAGCACTGCTGTACCTCGTCCGGGTTTGCCTTTGCCCATGCGTTGTCCTTGCGGGTGGTGTAGTAGGTGGAGTAGATCTTGGCGTCCGCATCCTTGAGCTGCTGCGGAAAGTCGGTGCCGTCGCAGTCGCGGATGGCATCGGCACCCCACTTTTTTAAGATCTCCAGCGTTTCGGGCACAACGTCCAGGTCTGTGGGAATGGTCACGCGCCCGGTCTTTCTTATTTCATCCATGGGAAACTCTCCTTTTGCCTCTTTTTGAATCGTAGGGGGTCAATCGTAGGCGGCGTTATACAGCGCCAGCACAGCCAGCAGCAGCGCTACGCCCACCAGCATGATGCCAAGCCCTGCCAGCTGTCCGGTCATTTTCCAGCCGGACACCACCAGCACCAGTGCCAGTACGAACAGCACCAGCATCAGGATCATGCGCAGGGCGGGATGGTTTTTCCAATATGCTTTCATCGTCTGTCACCTTAACCTTTCAGGCCGCCCACGGTCATGCCCTGCGTCAGCTGCCGCTGCACGCAGATGTACAAAATCAGGGTGGGCAGCATTACCAGCACAAGACCTGCATACATCGTGCCGTACTGGGCGGCGCTCTGCTGCGCCTGCATCAGGTTCAAAAGACCGACCGGCAGGGTGCGGGGTGCCTTGGTGGAGCTCATCAGGGTCATGGAGATGATATACTCGTTCCAGAAGGACAGGAAGTTGAACAGGATAATGGTGATGATGGAGGGCTTTGCCATGGGGAAGATGATGCGGGTCATGGTGGAAAAATAGCTTGCACCGTCGATATAGGCGGCCTCCTCAAAATCGTGGGGCAGGGTGGCAAAGTAGCCCGACAGCAGGTAGATGGTAAAGGGCAGCGCGGTGGCGGCGTATACCACCGCCAGCACCACCAGATTGTTCAGCAGAAAGCCGCTGCCGAAATGGCCTTTCAGCCACACATCGCTGTCCCGCAGCATCAAAAAGATGGGCACCACGATGTAGTTCACGTTGATGAACAGGCCCGCCATGAACAGGGTGTTCAGTACCTTGCACCCCTTGAAGTGGAAGCGGGACAGGCAGTAGGCGGCGGGCAGGGCAACGACCAGCAGCAGTGCCAGCGCCAGCGCGGTGACGATGACCGAGTTGAGCATATATTCGCCCATTTTCGCGCCGTTCCATGCGTTGACGAAGTTCTGCCAGTAGAACCCGGCGGGCAGTGCCCAGGGGTTGCCGTAGAACTCTGCATTCTGCTTGATGGAGGCCATGAACACCCATGCCACCGGCACGATGATGGTAACGGCCAGCAGAACCAGCACAAAATAGATGAAAAACTTGTACAGACCTTCCGCAGAGCGGGAAGATTTTTCGGTGGTATTCTGCATCTTCTTCCCTCCTTAAAATTCCAGCGTATCGCGGTTGGTGACCTTGTTGACACAGGCGGACAGGGCAAACGAGAACAGGAAGATGACCACGCCGATGGCCATGCTGTAGCCGTAAAGACCGGCGTCTTTCTGGCTGTACATATAGCTCAGCGCCACATCCGATGCGCCGTTGGGCCCGCCGCTGGTCATGGCCTTGACGAAGAGGAAGGCCATGTTGATGGTGGAGATGATAAAGAAGGTGAGGGTGGTGCGGATATTCGTCCAGATGAGGGGGATGGTGATCTGGAAGAACTGGGTCAGCCGCCCGGCACCGTCCAGATTGGCGCTCTCGTACAGGCTGATGGGCACGGCAGACATGGAGGCCATGTACATGACCATGTAGTAGCCGATGGCCTGCCACACCATGGCAATGATGATGGAGGGGATGACCAGTTTTTCGCCCTTCCACAGGATGGGGTCGCTCATGTTGCGGAACAGGCCGATGATGCTGTTCAGCATGCCGTTTTCCGGCTTATAGATGGCAGAGAAGATGCCGGAGATGACGACCACCGACAGGATGTTGGGGATGTAGAAGATGATGCGGAAAAAGTTCTGGCCTTTGATCTTCTCCCGGGTGAGGATGGCGGCAAATACCAGTGCAAAGGCGAAGGTGATCAGGGTGACCGTTACCACCAGCAGGATCATATTCTGCATGGAGCGGATGAACTGGGCGTCCCGCAGCAGATGCTGGAAGTTTTTAAGCCCCACAAAGGTCTCGTTGGGAGAATAGGCACCCCGCTCATACAAACTCATGCGGAACACGTTGAGGGTGGGCAGGATCATAAAGAGGAAAAACAGGATGGTAGCCGGTGCCACACAGAGGAATACGAACCGTTTGCGGCTTTTATCCGTTCTCATAGGGGATTGACCGCTCCTTTCTTGATGGTACTGTACAGCCCAAAAAAGCGGAGGCGGTAAAAACCGCCCCCGCTGGGCAGGGCTTAATTACTCGATGATGTTGGCGCGCATCTGGTCGCTGGCGGACTTGATGCCGTCGATCCACTGCTGCTCGGTCATGCTGCCGGACACCAGAGAGTTGACAGGGTCGAAGAACACGGTGCGCACTTCCACGCCGGGGATGGCGCTGAAGGCTGCAAAGTTGCCCATGGCGGCCTTTGCGCCGTTATCATAGATGGAGTAGAACATCTTGTTGTCGCCGTCCAGATCATCGGCGATGCCCAGCACAGGCTGGATCGCGCCGCTCTCGGCAAACAGCTTGCAGGCTTCGTCACTATACAGGTACGCCACGAACTGCTTGGCTGCATCCAGATGCTCAGCACCCGCCGGGATCCATGCCTGCTCGAACCAGGTGTAGCTGTAGCTGTCGCCGCCGGCCTTGACAGCGGGCAGAGCGGTCATGCCCCACTCAAAGCCGTCTGCACGGGGTGCTTCGGCCATCTCGCCCACGATCCAGGTGCCGTTGGGCATAAACAGGGCCTTGTTGTCCAGCACCAGCTGCTGGTTCTGGGTAAAGTCCTGATCGTTGGCCTGTGCGGGGGTGATGGGGTTGGTGTAGGAAGCCAGCTTTGCCACGATATCAAAGCAGGTCTTTGCTTCGGGGGTGTCCCAGATGCCTTCTTCGTAGTGGGTAGCCTTGTTGAAGAAGTCGGGGCCGCCTGCGGCGTACATCAGCGCATAGAAGAAGGCGTCGAAGTAGCCGGTGGTGGGGTAGGTGAACAGGTAGGTGCCCTCAGCGGCAGCCTTGTCGCCCAGTGCCCACATCTCGTCCCAGGTCTTGGGCACGTCCCAGCCCTTTTCCTTCAGGAAACCGGCGTTGTAGAACAGGCCGCAGGGGCTGTAGAACATGGGAGCCAGATAGGTCTTGCCGTCGCCGTAGGGGTTGGTCAGGGAGGTGTCGGTAAAGCCGCCGGCGATCTTCTCGCTCACCTTCTTGCTCTCGCCGGGCACGGTCATGCTCAGCACATCGGTGATGTCGGCGATCAGGTTGCCCTTGATGAACTGCTCGGTCAGGGCAGCTTCACGGCCGGTGGCCAGATGGACCACGTCGGGGTAGTCGCCGCCCTGCATGGAGGGGCCGATGACGTCCTCCAGCTTTTTGTCGGTGGTCAGGTCCACCTTGATGCCGGTCTGGGCGGTAAAGGCCTCGGTGACCTTTTTCCACATCTCAGCGCCATAGCCGGTCTCGATGGCAGCAACCTTGATGGTGACGTCCGCAGCCACTGCGGAAGAAGCAACGGCAGAAGATGCCGTGCTGGACGCGGTGGAGCTGGCAGCACCACCACAGGCAGCCAGGCTCAGTGCAGCGGCACCCACGCCAGCCGCTTTCAGAAAATTGCGACGAGAAATGCGTTTCATAGTGTATCCTCCATCATAAAATTCCGTTCAAAACACAGCCGGGGCAAACAGGCTTCGTCCGAAGGGGCTGTGGTTTTTTCTGCTTCCAATATAGAGGTTTTCACGGTTTGCAACAAGGTCTTTGTTGTTTCGTTTTTTAGAAATATTGCTTTTTGGAAATTTCTTTCAGCAAAAGCAATAAAATTTGTACTGTGGTTTTGGTACATTCTCCCAGCTTGTAACCAGTTTGACATATTTTTTGCACTCTATCGAAGGCAAAAGTATTGATCCCATCCAAAAATCAGGGCTTGCATTTTTTCTTCATTGCCTCTATAATAAGAAAAAACGCACGAAACAGCGCATCGTTTTTAGGCTTGTATTTTTAGCATCTTGCTTTTATTTTTATAGTTTTTGCGTTTTGCCTCAAAAGGAGCCATTTATGAGTACCGAGCGATTTGATATCCGCCATGCTCCCGCTCCACGGGAATCCTTCCGGCTGCTGTACATCAGCAAAAGCAAATTTGGCGGCGATTGGAACAGCACTGCCCACACCCATTCCTGCACAGAGCTGTTCTACTGTCTGAGCGGAGAAGGTCAGTTTTATTTAAGCGGTCAGCTTTATCCGGTCAAACCGGATGATATGATTATCGTCAATCCGCAGGTAGAGCATACTGAGTTGAGCCTGAATGCTTCACCGCTGGAATACATTGTATTGGGCGTTGCTGGCATCGAGATCTTATTTGGAAAATCAGATTCTTCCTACGCCATATTCAACTGCCGGGAAAATCGGGAGCGGATGGTGACGCTGCTCCATATGCTGCTGGCCGAAGCAGACCGCAGTCTGGACGGCTGCGAAACGGTCTGTCAGGATCTGCTGGAAGTGCTGCTCATCTGGCTGGTGCGGTGTACCACGCTTTCTTTGCAGGTAGAGGAAACGCCCCGCTCCGACAGCCGGGAGTGTGTGGAGATCAAGCGGTATCTGGACAGCAACTACCGCGAAGATATCTCGCTGGATATCCTTGCTGAAATCGCCCACATCAACAAATACTATCTGGCCCATACCTTCCAAAAAGAGTATGGCATCTCTCCCATCACCTATCTGAACCGCCGCCGCATTGAGGAAAGCAAATATATGCTGGGTAACACCGGTTACAGTCTGGCGCAGATCAGCGAGTTGATGGGCTTTTCCTCTCCCAGCTATTTTTCCCAATGCTTCCGCAAGGCGGAAGGCTTGACCCCCAATGAATACCGCCGTCAGGTGCGGCAGGGACAACGCCCTGCCCCGTCAAAACGGCATGAAGTATAACGAAAACGAGGAATTTATGATGAAATCCGTTACCCTTTCTCTGCTCCAGTCTGCTGCAAATGCCTTTGATTTTGGCGGGCCTGTGCTCTGCGATGCTCACCACTATGGTGAGGGGCATATCAACGACACCTTTGTGGTCTGGCGGGAAGATCATTCCAAACGCTTTATTTTGCAGCGCATCAACACAGATACCTTTACTAACCCTGTGGGCCTGATGGAGAATGTCTGCGGCGTGACCCGGCATCTGCGGGCGAAAATTCTTGCCGAGGGCGGCGACCCAGCACGGGAAACGCTGAATGTCATCCCAACTTTGTCGGGGTCGACTTGCTATCTGGATGCAGACGGCGGCGCATGGCGTGCCTACGACTTTGTAGAAGATACCATCTGTTTGCAGCAGGTCGGCAGCGAAACCGACTTCCGCACCGTGGCCGAGACACTGGGCAAATTCCAGAACCAGCTGGAGGATTACCCGGCCTCCACCCTCCACGAAACCATCGCCCGCTTCCACGACACGCCCAACCGCTATGCCAATTTTGAAAAAGCCCTCGCCGCCGATGCACTGGGCCGGGCAAAAAATATCACGTCGGAAATCGAATTTATCCATGCGAGGGAGCAGGACTGCCATGTCCTGCTGGATCAGCTGGCAGCTGGCGAAATTCCTCTGCGCGTCACCCACAATGACACCAAGATCAACAATGTCCTCATCGATGCCGCTACCGGAAAAGGCATCTGTGTCATTGACCTCGACACCGTGATGCCGGGACTTTCGGCCTACGACTTCGGCGATTCCATCCGCACCGGTGCCAACGACTGCGCTGAGGACGAACCTGACCAGAGCAAAGTCCATTTTGACCTGCATCTGTACGAAGTGTTCGCCAAAGGGTATCTCTCCACTGCCGGGGCATCCATGAGCATGGCAGAAAAAAAGAGCCTTGCATGGGGTGCAAGGCTCATGACGCTGGAATGCGGCATCCGTTTTCTGACTGACTATCTGGAGGGCGACCATTATTTCCATATTGCTCGCCCGGATCACAACCTCGACCGCGCCCGCACCCAGTTCACACTGGTGCGGCAGATGGAAGAGGTTTTCGATCAGATGCTGGAAATCGTCTGCCCGGACAATCACTGATTTCGCAATCTCCTCCATTCGGATACAGCAAGAAGCATGGACGCTCTCCTTTTCGGGGGCGTCCATGCTTCTTTTTACAGCTTATCCCTACTGCGCCATGACCTCACACTTTCTGTGGGCGAGCCGGACAACGCCGCTGCAAA
>OHZY01000301.1_pt1 | contig 18674 bp, 13 predicted proteins | sample 1580621 | NCBI WGS metagenome assembly OHZY01 (sample SAMEA3882535, study PRJEB24775) | human gut metagenome | biome: human-associated habitat; feature: intestine environment; material: feces | place: Netherlands | collected 2009/2010 | reverse complement strand
TCCTGAGCGGAGCGTTTTTTATATATTAGGAAAGGACTTTCCTAATATATAAAAAATAGGCTGTACCTATTCAGCTCCCCTGCCCATCAATTGAGGGCACCGAAAAACCTACCGCTTTAAATTTCAAATTTCAATGCACATATAAAATCCACCGGAAGGATTGACATCAGAGGACATCTGCCATATAAGTGGGGACGACCTTCTGGATATGGATTATTTTCTGAATGAAGACAACCCTTTTGACGATTTATTTGGAGAAGAAGGTTTTTATATCTTCTAAATCGAACTATCGTCCTATTGTCATGTCCATTTCCCTCTTATCCAAAATCGGAATTTTCTATAAAGCAAAAAGAGGGCAGAAAAACGAGAATCATCTCTATTTTTCCGTCCTCTGATTTAATTCAAATACTTACTTATATATTAATTATCTCTCTTTTACCTGTTCACCATTTGCAATGATTACATCTAGTTCTGCATATCCCCCATTCTCAATTCAATTGTTCACCTTCCGGCAACACTCCACCTTCTTCTACAATGTTTGCCAGATCAATAATATTCTGCACAGAAGATTCAACCGGCTCCATAATAAAGAGTTCTGTATCACCACTAGAATAACAAATTCCAGTTGTATTCGTACCTTCCGCTGCTACAGACTGAATCGTCCATGCCGGATTATTACTTAACTGATATTTAATCAACGCATTAATCTCTTCCTGAGACATATTAGTCTCTATATCTTTACTCACCTGTTCCATAATAGCATTCGCTTTCAAGAGCATAGTCGGTGACAAACACTTCTTCAACATAGCAGTAATAACTGCCTGCTGATCTTTTCCTCTCTGGTTGTCTCCGCCTGGAACATTATGTCTCTCTCTACAGAAAGCAAGTGCTTCTTCACCATTGAAGTGATTATATCCTTCCTGCACATCCATTACATGTTCAGAATCTTCACTTGTTGTAAACGCATACTCTGAATATACATCAATTCCTCCAAGTGTATCTACAATGTCAATCATGGATGTAAAATTCAATCTCGCATAATAATTAATATCCGTTTCATATAATTCACCCAACGTTCTCATAGATGCATCTATCCCGTAGATTCCCGCATGTGTCAACTTATCTCTCTGTCCTCCTGAAATCCCCGGAATAGGAACATAATAATCACGTGGTGTTGTTACAAGTAATATCTGATGTGTCTGCGGGTTCACAACTGCAATAATATTCACATCACTTCGGCTTGTTTCTGATACATCACCATAAACATCAATACCACTGATATAAACTGTAAATGGTTCTTTTATAATACTGTCATCTGTTGCCATAGTATCCTTGTTTCCCAACTTCAATTCCACACGGATATTAAATGTGTATAATACCTTTGCTTTTTCGCTATAACCGTCTACTGTTTCTTCCATCAGACTTGTATATGCACTGTTATAAATGATTGCATCACAATCTCCATCAATCAAAGCCTGTGCCTGATCCTGAACAGAATCGTATTCTTTCACTTCGATCGTATCAACGCCGATCTGCTTTTCAATATCAGTTACAGCTGTCTGTATATTGTCAGCACCTTTCTCAAACTGTACACCATACGTATAGTTTGCCGCATCTTCTATTGTCTCTGCCGAATCATCCGCTCGCACTGCAACAACCATCTTATCCACTTTATAGTTGCTGCCTGTGATCTTCCCAATCATATTATTAGCCTGAGCGACATAATAACTTCCAGTAAACATCACAACTGCCATAAGTAAACTGAACACTTTTCCCAAAGTACCCCGTTTTCTCCTTGCCGCCTGTGAATTCAGTGTCACACACCATAAGAAAAACAGTATTGCTGCTACCAGTATCAGATACTTATCCGGAATCATTCCCAACAAATACAATACCGCCATTAAGGCTATACTGGCAATCGTCTGAAGAATGATACACAAAGTCCCTAGCTTATTACTTCCCGATCTGCGGGAATACTTATTTGTACTTTTCTTTCTGCGTGCAGAATTGCCAGCAGATTTTTTTCGTTTTGCCATCTTACATCCCTTTTCTTAAATTAGAACAATTTTGACGGGTAAACTCCTTCTTCAATCAATCCACGAAGGGCTGCTGTTACAGATTCTTTGTCTTCTTTGTATGTCACACCAAACCACTGGTCATGTGACTGCAATACTTTTACTTCCAGTTTTCCATCACTTAACAGATCTCCAATCATCGTCGGAAGCAGGTATTCTGCTTTCAGATCTGTACTCTCTGTTTTCTCAAGGAACTCATCAAATCCTGTCTTAAGAATCTCAAAAAATTCAGGTGTAATTCCCCACATATTCATAGATACCGGTGAATCAATGTCAAGAAATACATCTCCATCCTCTTTGTGGATCACAGCTTTTCCGTCTTCTTTTTCGATGTTATGTGTCTCTTCAATGTCCGCAAGCATACCATGTCCGTCTACTTTGCACACGCCTCTGGTTACACCGCCGTTATCACTTAATGTATTTTTCAATACAAAGCTGACCATACAAATCTGCATTATATCAGTAGATGGAAGGTTTGTCAAATAAGCGTATGCTTCTTTAAATGCTTCTTTTCCATAATAATCATCTGCATTGATTACAAGGAATGGAGCATCCACCACATCTTTACAGCAAAGAATTGCCTGACCTGTTCCCCAAGGTTTTGTTCTTCCTGTGAATTTTCCGCTGAATTTTTCCGGAATATCATCAAGCTCTTGAAACGCATATGCTACTTCTACTTCTTTTTCAATACGGTTGCCAATGATCTCTTTGAAATCTTTCTCGAGATCTTTGCGGATAACGAATACAACTTTGTCAAACCCTGCTTCTAATGCATCATAGATGGAGTAGTCCATGATAATCTCTCCATTTGGTCCAATCGGAGCCAGCTGCTTGATTCCACCTCCAAAACGACTTCCAATACCTGCCGCCATGATTACTAATGTTGCTTTGCTCATTTCTTTTTCCTCCTAATGTCTCTTCACTGTTACAATATACCAGTTTATAAACACCACTTATTCTCCCAATCCATCTTTCACAAGTTGAACCATGTCTAAAAGTGCTGTTTCTTCGTCTTCTCCTTCACAAATAATTGTAATCTCATCTCCGCTTTTTATACATGCTCCCAGTACGCTTAATACACTTTTAGCATTTGCATTCACTTCTTCATTTTTCATCTTCTTGTATACTGTGATCTTGCTCTTGTACTGCATTGCAGTTTTACAAAACAATCCTGCCGGTCTTAGATGAAGTCCTGTCGGATTTTTGATCACTACTTTATCGCTTACCATGTTATTCTCCTATTCTATCTCTCTGATAGTTGGAAGTTTTAACTCCAATATCATATAATATGCATCGAAAACTGTCAATGCCAGCCTTCTTAATTCTTTTTTAATTTAGACCTGTATTTTTTTAATTAATATGAAGTATCATTAATTTGTCTCAGCGTCATTTTCCGGTTGTTCATCCTCTGTTGATTCTTTTTCAGTCAATGTAAGCTGCACTGTCACTGGTTTTGTCAATGTCACTCCATCCGGAAGGTCTACTTCTACCGGTATGTCAAAAGTGCCTTCCTTCGTGTAATTCTGGAGGTTTACCGATACTGCATTACTGATATCCAGGCTATCCAGCGTATCTTTCTCTCCCTGAAATACAAGTGTCACCTCAGCATCTGGCTCATAACTTACCTGAAGATTTTTTGCCAGATAATTCTGTTTGATGGATGCAACCATAAACTCAATTGTACGATTTCCCAACTGTTCGATCATTGCAGTTGCGGTAACCTTTCCCGAAGCGCCTTCAATCAGTTCTACACCTTCCGGCAGATAATCTGTAATGTCAAATGCTTTCTCTATCTTTTCTGTTGCCCCATCAATAGACAATTCAGATGCTGGAATATTGATACTTTCAATCTTTGATAAGGCCTCTTCTTTTCCGCAGATCTGCACGCTCGCCGGTTCGCTCGAACAACCGAGATATTCATATCCATCTGCCGGTGTTCCAGATGCTTCAAATTTTAACGGAACCGTCTTGATCCTCATTACTGTCACATCTACAGTGATTCCATCTTCTCCAAGATTATTACTTAGCTGTCCCTGATTGATTACATTTCCCGATGCATCATATAAAACAAGTTCTGCTGTAAGTTCTTCATCTTTTGAAATTCCATCTACATTAATCTTCGCTACGGCTTTATCAATTGATTTTACTGTTGATTCTGCTCCTGTAATCGTTATTTTTTCAGGATTAACTTTCATCTCTCCAATCTGATAACCGTCACGCTGCGTTCCTGTTGTGCTAACAGTCAGTGTAAATACAGTCTTACCTGTTGGTTCTGTCTTAATCTGTATATTTCTCGGAGCAGCCTCTGCCGACTGATAAGATCCACTATACTTTGGAATTGATACTGAAATTGGTATCAACCCTGTCCTGGAATCCATTTCTTTGATATCCGCAGTAGCCACAATATCATCCGACTTAATCTGTTGAATCACTGAACGTTTTGCGTAAACAACTACGTTTACATTCTGTTCATCTAAAACCGTATAAACTTCTCCGCCCTGTGTAATCACATCATCATTCGCTATCGTAACTTTGATGTTTGTATAAGTTGATTTCGTAACCGGATTAGCAACATTCGCAACAATCAGCCAAAGAAATGCTGCAAAAACAAATGCAATAATCTTAAGCGGAAGATTCGTTGTCAATTTGTATTTTTTCATGATCTGTGCCATCCTTTCCGTATAGAAAACTTGTTCTTTGTCTCTGTCTTTCTATACTGAATCTGGCTTAACTGACTCCGAAGTTCTTCTGCGTTAATAGCTCGAAGCAATCGTCCTCCGGAAGCCACAGAAACAAGTCCCGTTTCTTCTGAAACAACAATCACAAGAGCATCGCAAACCTCGCTCATTCCCAATGCCGCACGATGCCTTGTTCCCAGATCTTTACTGATTGTCATGTTATCTGAAAGTGGCAGATAACATGTTGCTGATGTAATTCTGTCCCCTCTGATAATAACCGCGCCGTCATGAAGTGGGGTATTGTGTTCAAAAATATTGATCAGCACCTGAGAAGACACTTTACAATCAAGCTCTATACCTGTCATTTCATACTCTGTTAACTGAATCACCTGTTCTACTACGATCAGTGCTCCTGTACATACACTTCCCATAGCATAACAAGCTCTTACAATACTATCCAGTGTTTCATCCGAAAACCTCTGATTTTCTTTATTTTTATCGAACGGATTAATGTTACTAAATAAATTCTTCTCTCCCAGCTTCTCCAATGCCCGTCTAAGTTCTGGCTGAAAAACAACAATTGCTGCAATCGCTAATACATTAATCGACTCTCTTGCCAGATACAGGATCGTATTCATTTGAAAAAGCCATGCCAGAAGAATAAATCCCCCCAGCATAAGCATTCCTCGCAGAAGCATCCAGGCTTTTGTGTTCTTGATCCAGAGCATGATTTCATAGACAATAATCGTCACAATCAGAATCTCTATGATATCTTTTATCTGTATATGTGGAAAATACATTCCATTTGAATAATTTCTTATAAAATTCTGAATCCACTCTATCATCTCAAGTCTCACCACCTTATGTAATCACTCGTTGTTATGCACTCTTGCATCTTTTGCTCTGTCGATCACTCTTTTTTCTCTTCATTCTGATCCAGACCCAGTTCCTTGCTCAGACTTCTTGTTAAAAGAATATCTTCCGTCATGTTTGAATCATTAAAAATTGCTGTCTGTGTAAAATCAGGCTCCTTTTTCAGTTGTTCTGACTGATCTTCTTCCTCTTTCTGTTCAACTTCCTTCAAATCAGAAACTTCTGACACAGCAGTATTGTTTTCTGTCTCTGACACATTCGGCATCTCTGCGTCCTGCCCCTGATGTTCTGTAATATGTTTTACCTGCTTCTCAGGCATCTGAACCCCTACTTTCGGAACTGCCTTTACATAATAATAGTATTCGTCATCTTCAAACTGAACATTCTCTGTTCTTGAATAATCCACAGAGAAAAAAATAACTTCAAGGAACAATCCTATTACAACACCAAGAATCCCACTGAAAATCATCATCGTATAAGACATGTGAAGTCCAAGAGAAATATTTCCCGATGCACCTACGATCACACAAACTGCTGCTCCTGTTGCTGATGCTATCTTCCAGGAATGATCGACTGCCCGATTTTTAATTCCGTTCACTACCAGTATTCCGATCACTACTGCAAACAACATAACCCACATTTCTTGATAGCCTACAAACTGTTTTGTAAAATTGGTTAAAGTGCTGATCATTGTTGTTCCATCTGTACCTTTCAATGCTGTTGCAGAAGCTTTGATCAGGTAAAGCAGATAATAAACAAGGATTCCGCAGGATGCAGGAACAATCCATACTGTGGTACCTAACAGCCCAAATATAACCGGAATCACCAGTGGTATTTTCATGCCGAAAGCTACTACTGTCAGCAGAATCAGCCAGCTCTTCTCTGGGGTAAATCGAAAGTAGAAAATATACATTAACAAAAACAGTATCACCGTAACTCCGGCTATTGGCATAGATAATGTATATAAATGCGCCACTATTAACACAGTTGCTGCTGCCGTCATTACTGCCAGAGGGAGAAATGTACAGACTACTGCTAAGCCAACAGTACAAAGAACAGATGATGCCATCTTCATAAATCCAATATTAGAATTGATCAGGTTAAACACCAAAAGTGCAAGCAAAAACTGTGCTCCCTTTCGAACTAAGAGAGAGTGAGAAACATAAATCTGCTTAAATCTTTCTCTAAGAACCAATAAATTGTTCATTGTTCATTCTTCTCCTTTTTACACATCTTCTCTAAACGGGACAAATTACGATAATAACGTTTTACATTCTGTTTGGCAACTGCATGTTTTCTCTTATAAAAACTATTTGCGCAAACCCCATATATAACCAAAAGAACTATATAGCCTGCAATTGCTGCAATCAAGAGAACGAATAGTTTTAAAATTGTCAGATCAGCAGATAAACTATCACTTGAATAAATGCAGAAACTAACGAACAAAATTGCATAACCTATTGTTACCCATATCAATGTAATCCATCTCTTAAGACTTGCATAATCTTTTCTGTAATAATCGGCAATTTTAAAATCATCTTTGTGATTCTTCTCATATATCGACATTTTTGTCATTAAACGAATCCTGTCTTTATCTAACATATCCGACATTCACCTTTCAAGATTTCTCTCCTAAGTATACCATATGTTCAGATGCCTTGTCCAATGCTTAGAGTCAAAAAGTAGACATTTTCAACACCTGCTTTTTTCAGGATTCCTGCAGCACGTTCTATTGTACTTCCGGTTGTGTAAATATCATCAATCAGAAGAATGTTCTGGCATGGATTCCACGATTTTGAAACCGCAAATGCCCCCTTCAGATTTCTGTGTCTCTGCTCCCCGTTCATTTCCTTTAAAGGCCGGGTTTTCTTAATCCGATATAAAACATCTTTCTCCATAGGAATTCCCATGCATTCTGATAACTGCTTTGCTAAAAGTTCTGCCTGATTATATCCTCGTTTTCTCATTTTCGATCTATGTAATGGAATTGGAATAATTGCCTGGATTCCCCATCTTCGAATCTGAAATTCAAACTCATCTGCCAGCTCTTTCCCAAAGATTTCCGCATAATATCGCTTGTTGTGATATTTCAACCGATATACTGAATTTGAAACCGGCGAAATGTGAACCCAGAGGCTGCGTCCTTGTTCATAATTACTTTTTCTTCTTTCACAATCCCTACAATACTCTTTCGTTTCATCCTCCAATGGCTTTCCACAATGGATACATTTTATTTCTCCCACCTTAACAACCTGTTTTCTACAGTCATCGCAAATACCTTTTGAGCTGATTTCCTGACAAAACGGGCATCTTTTTGGATACATTTTTTCTAAAATTCTTTGATTCGCTCGTCTAAGCTTGTAAATCTTCCCTGTTCGCTTTTGTTTTCGATCATTTCCTGAAATGTTAGTTCACTCCCTACTATTGTTAAACATTTTTTTGCCCGCGTCACTGCTGTATAAAGCAGATTCCTGTTATATAGTAACTTTGGTCCTGGAAGAAGTGGGATAATGACCGCCGGATACTCGCTTCCCTGAGATTTATGAACCGTAATCGCATAGGCAAGTTCTAACTCATCTGTCATATCGTATCCATATTTTACCTTTCTCCCCTCATCATATTCCACGATAACAGTTTCTGTATATTCATTGATTTCATCAATGACTCCCATATCACCGTTAAAAACTCCAATTCCTTTGTCAACTGTTAATCCAAATCTGGTAGAAACTTCCCACTCTAATTGATAATTATTTTTAATCTGCATTACTTTGTCACCTTCACGGAACAATCTACCATTAATTTCTTTCTCCGTTTTTTGGGAATCTGAAGGATTCAGATATTGCTGTAGAATCACATTCAATCGTTCTACACCCAGCAATCCCTTACGTGTTGGTGTCATTACCTGGATTTCATTTGGATCGGCCTGCACATATCTGGGTAATTTCTTCTGTATTAAAGTAATAACGACGCTAATGATCGTATTCGCATCCTGGCGTTTTAAGAAGAAGAAATCCCGGCTTTTATTATCAATTGTAACCGGTTCTCCTGCATTGATCTTATGAGCATTTACTACAATATCACTCTCTCCTGCCTGACGAAAAATCTTTGTAAGCGTCACTACGTGAAATTTTTCTGAGCGTATGATATCTTTTAACACACTTCCCGGTCCCACGGACGGAAGCTGATCCACATCTCCCACAAGAATAAGTCTTGTTCCCGGAATAACTGCTGATAAAAGCGCATGCATCAGATTCAGATCGACCATGGACATCTCATCTATAATGATAACATCTGTCTCAAGTGGATTCTCTCTGTTTCTCAAAAATCCACCTACACTGTTCTCTTCCTCAGGATTTCCACTTACTTCAAGTAATCTGTGAATCGTCTGGGCTTCATATCCTGTAGCCTCTGTCATTCGCTTTGCCGCGCGTCCTGTTGGCGCTGCAAGAAGGATACTCATTCCTTCGCTTTCAAAAAATTGAATCATCGTATTGATCGTTGTCGTCTTACCTGTACCCGGTCCTCCTGTTAATATGAGCAAACCATGTTTAATAGCTTCTATAACAGCTCTGTGCTGCATTGGATCCAATTCTATCTTTTCTTTCTGTTCTACTCTTTTCAAACGTTTCTCCATCATGTCTTCCGGCATCTGACAGTCAATATCAAGATCATTAAGCATTTTCGCAGTATTCAATTCCAAGTAATAATAATGTGCTGGATAAATGCGAATTTCCTCATCCACTTCTTTCATAACTGTTTTCCGCTCTATACACAGATCCATGATGTACTTCTCAATATCTTCAAGATCAACTCCTAAAAGTGCATTTGCCCTTCGAAGCAATATATTCTGTGGTAAATACACATGCCCCTCACCTACTGCCTGTTGCAATGTATAAAATAAACCACTTCGTATACGATAGTCTGAATCTGTATGTATGCCAATCTTGGATGCAATTTCATCCGCAGTCTTAAATCCGATTCCTTCAATATTATCTGCAAGCTGATACGGATTTTCTTCTAGCACTTTATACACTTTCATTCCGTAATACTGATAAATCTTGGCTGCCAGCTTTGTTGAAATACCGTATTTCTGCAGATAAATCATGGCTTTTCGCATATCTTTCTTTTCTTCAAGCTGAGATGCAATCTCCTGTGCTTTTCTCTCACTGATTCCTTTGATCTCCGCAAGTCTTTCCGGCTCTTCTTCAATAATGCGGAAAGTATCCTCTTTAAACTTTTTCACGATTCGGCCAGCCAGTGCCGCACCCACACCTTTCACTGCTCCGGAGCCAAGATATCGTTCAATAGAAACAATATCCTCCGGCTCTTTTACTTTATAATGAGAAATCTTCAACTGCTTACCGTAAACATTATGATTCACATATTCTCCTTGAATTTCAAGAAGTTCTCCTTCATTAATATAGTTCAGACTTCCCACGCATGTCACTTCACCATCATCATGTTCAATATGGAATACTGTATACCCATTATCAGAATTTCTATATACAATATGACTCACATACCCTGTAACTGTTTCCACACTTTTTCCTCTCTCTTCTTGTATCTTTTCCTATTTATATGCAGAAAAAGGGTGTGTTCCTGTTATACACACCCCTTGTAATTGAATCTTCTTCCCTAAGAACCTGACACTTCAAATTCTTTTTCAGAATTCTTTCTCTTAAAACTCTTTTCTTCCACTCATAAATTCCACAAACTGTCCGGTACCAATTGCAACGACTTTCATCGGATCCTCCGCTGTCATCGTATTAATTCCTGTTCTCTCTTCGATCAATTCTTCCAATCCGCGAAGAAGTGCTCCTCCTCCGGTAAGAACAATTCCACGATCAAGGATATCTGCCGACAACTCTGGCGGAGTCTGCTCAAGTACTCCGATTACAGCTTCTACAATCTGTCCTGTAGATTCCCTCAAAGCTTCTTCTGTCTCAGATGAAGTCACCGTAACTGTCTTCGGAAGCCCCGTTACCAGATTACGCCCTCTGACTTCCATCTTCTCTTCTTCTACAAGTGGATAAGTCGTTCCAATCTTAATCTTGATATCTTCTGCCGTTCTTTCTCCAATCAGAAGATTGTGTTTCTTTCTCATATAGCGTACGATTGCTTCATCGAAATCATCACCCGCTATCTTAATTGATGTATTCACAACTGTTCCACCCAACGAAATAACTGCAATATCTGCTGTACCGCCACCGATATCAACAATCATATTTCCACAAGGCTTTGAAATATCTATCCCTGCTCCTATTGCTGCTGCCACAGGTTCTTCAATCAGATGAACTTCTCTTGCTCCGGCTGCAAATGTAGCCTCTTCCACTGCTTTTTTTTCTACTTCTGTAACACCACTTGGTACACAGATACTGATTCTCGGCTTCTTAAATGTACGTTTTCCCAGAGCTTTCTGAACAAAATACTTAATCATCTTCTCCGTCACGGTATAATCAGAGATTACTCCTTGTCTGAGTGGTCTTACCGCAATAATATTTCCCGGTGTTCTTCCAAGCATCAAACGCGCTTCTTCACCAATTGCCTTGATCACATTCGTATCACGATCAAATGCGACAACTGATGGTTCTTTCAGAACAACCCCTTTTCCTTTCACATATACCAGTACACTGGCTGTCCCCAAATCTATTCCAAGATCTACTGACATCATAATTTCTATATCTCCCTTCTAAAACGCTCTTTTACTGTTCTCAGCAATCTACTGCAAATAAACAACTTTGTCTGTTACTGATTCCAGCATTCTCTTTCCTCAATCAAGTGTCTTTTGTCCCTTGAAGGGGTTTATCGTTACTGTTTTTTCACTCTTGCTGTTGTCAATATTATGTAACCAAAACAGTAATGTTTTATCATCCGCATACTTTAGTATAATAGACTTCGCTTAAAATAGAAAGGCATTTTTTGCATATATTTTACGACTTTTTTCGACTTTTTTTCGTCTTTATTTCTCCAATATAGACGCAATATATTTCCCTGTATAAGAATCTGGATTCTTTGCGACCTCTTCCGGAGTACCACTTGCCACAACAGTTCCTCCGCGGTCTCCTCCTTCTGGTCCAATGTCAATAATATAGTCTGCCGTCTTAATCACATCCAGATTATGTTCGATTACAATTACTGTATTTCCATCCCCGGAAAGTCTGCGGAGAATCTCTGTTAATTTATGCACGTCTGCAAAATGAAGTCCTGTCGTAGGTTCATCCAGAATATATACCGTTTTTCCGGTACTGCGTTTGCTAAGTTCTGTCGCAAGTTTAATTCTCTGTGCCTCGCCACCTGAAAGCTCTGTAGAAGGCTGTCCCAAACGAATATACGACAATCCGACATCTCTCAACGTCTCCATCTTTCTTCGAATACTTGGCACGTTTTCGAAGAAATCTACCGCTTCTTCCACTGTCATATTCAATACATCATAAATGTTTTTCCCTTTATAGCGTACCTCCAGAGTCTCACGATTGTAACGCTTTCCACCACAGACCTCACATGGAACATAAACATCCGGAAGAAAATGCATCTCGATTTTCAGGATTCCGTCTCCTGCACATGCTTCGCAACGTCCCCCTTTAACATTAAAGCTAAACCGTCCTTTCTTGTATCCACGTGCTTTTGCATCCGGCGTTCCTGCAAACAAATCTCGGATCAAATCAAACACGCCTGTATAAGTGGCAGGATTTGACCGTGGCGTCCTTCCGATTGGTGACTGGTCGATATTAATCACTTTGTCAACCTGCTCCAGCCCTTCTATTCTCTTATGTTTTCCGGGGATTGTTCTTGCCCGGTTCAAGTCTCTTGCAAGTCTTTTATATAAAATCTGATTCACAAGAGAACTTTTCCCCGATCCAGACACTCCCGTTACACAAGTCATAACTCCCAAAGGGAATTTTACATCAATGTTCTTGAGATTATTCTCTTGTGCACCGACTACTTTCAGATAACCTGTCGGCTTCTTTCTTTCTGTCGGAACCGGAATCCTGATTTTTCCACTCAAATACGCTCCTGTGACAGAATTTGGATTTTTCATAATTTCCTGTGCATTTCCCACAGCAACAACCTGACCGCCATGTTCTCCTGCCCCCGGACCGATATCTACTATATAATCCGCTGCCAGCATCGTATCTTCATCATGTTCTACTACAATCAATGAATTTCCAAGATCACGCAAATGTTTCAGCGTCGCAAGAAGTTTATCATTATCTCTTTGATGAAGTCCGATACTCGGCTCATCCAGAATATATGCAACTCCGACCAGACCTGATCCAATCTGTGTTGCAAGTCGAATTCTCTGTGCTTCTCCACCGGAAAGTGTTCCTGTCGCACGCGCAAGCGTCAGATAATCCAGACCGACATCCATCAAAAAACTGATTCTTGCTTTGATCTCTTTCAGAATCTGATTACCAATCAACTGCTGTGTCTCTGTCAATTGAAGTTCATCTAAAAATTTCTGAAGCCGTTCTATAGAAAGTGTTGTCACTTCTGAAATATTCTTATCTCCAACTGTTACAGCTAAAGCCCCCGGCTTCAAGCGCTGTCCTTTACAGGCTGAACATGGTGTAATATTCATAAATGTCTCATATTCTGCTTTCATCGTCTGAGAACCTGTCTCACGGTAACGACGTTCCACATTCTTGATCAATCCTTCAAACGCAACCGGATAAATCCCTTCGCCTCTCTGACCTTTATAATAAACCTTCACTTCTTTTCCATCTGTTCCATAAATCAAAATATCATGGATTTTTTTCGGATAGTCCTCAAAAGGGGTGTCCAGATCAAAATGATATTCTTTACAAAGTGCATCCAGAATTGCACGTGTGAAGCTGCTCTTGTCTGTACAGGACTGCCATCCTAAAACTGCAATCGCACCTTGATTAATAGACAACGACGGATCCGGAATCATCAGTTCTTCTGAAAATTCCATTTTGTATCCAAGTCCAAAACATTCCGGGCAAGCACCAAATGGATTATTAAAAGAAAAACTGCGTGGTTCAATCTCATCAATACTGATCTCACAGACAGGACAGGAAAAACTCTGACTGAAATTCATTGGCTCTCCATCGATCACATCTACAAGAAGCAGTCCCTCTGCCAGCTGAAGTACATTTTCCACGGAATCTGTCAGTCGCTTTTCAATTCCAGGTTTTACTACAAGACGATCTACTATAATCTCAATATTATGTTTAACATTCTTATCCAGTGCAATCTCTTCCGAAAGCTCATACATATTGCCATCCACACGAACACGAACATAACCACTCTTTTTCGCACGCTCGAAAAGCTTTGCATGTGTTCCTTTTCTTCCACGTACAACAGGTGCCAAAAGCTGTATCTTCGTTCTCTCCGGAAGCGCCATGATCTGATCCACCATCTGATCTACCGACTGTTTTGCAATCTCACGACCACATTTCGGGCAATGCGGAATTCCAACTCTCGCATATAATAATCGAAAATAATCATAAATCTCCGTAACAGTTCCAACTGTGGAACGTGGATTGTGGTTCGTTGATTTCTGATCGATAGAAATTGCAGGTGAAAGTCCTTCGATACTTTCTACATCCGGTTTCTCCATCTGACCAAGAAACTGTCTTGCATAGGAAGACAGTGATTCCATATAACGTCTCTGACCCTCTGCATAAATTGTATCAAATGCAAGGGAAGATTTTCCAGAACCGCTAAGTCCCGTCAAAACAACCAGTTCATTTCTTGGGATATCTACATCTATATTCTTCAGGTTATTCTCATTCGCGCCTCGTATCTTAATGTACTGTCTAGCGTCCATTTTCTTACCCATTTTGTAATCTCCTATTCCATATCATTGAGCATCTTTTTTAATTCAACAAGCTTATCACGAAGCTCTGCCGCTGCCTCAAAGTTCAATTCCGCTGCTGCCTTCTTCATCTGTTTCGTCAGATCCGCGATCAGTTTCTCCAGTTCTTTCTGGCTCATGGACTCCGGATCTTTTTCAAGTCGCATCTCTTCTGCCGCAACCTTTTTAGAGATACTGATCAGATCACGCACTGACTTCTGAATCGTCTTCGGCGTAATTCCATGCTCTTCATTGTATCTCATCTGAATCTCACGACGACGCTGTGTCTCATCGATCGCCAGCTGCATTGATTCTGTAATCTTATCTGCATACATGATTACATGTCCTTCTGCATTACGCGCTGCACGACCGATTGTCTGAATCAGCGAAGTCTCTGAACGAAGGAATCCTTCTTTATCTGCATCAAGGATTGCAACAAGAGTGATTTCCGGAATATCAAGTCCTTCTCTCAAGAGGTTGATCCCAACCAACACATCAAACACATCCAGACGCATATCTCGGATGATCTCCGTACGTTCAAGCGTATCAATATCCGAATGAAGATATTTTACACGGATTCCTACTTCACGCATATAATCTGTCAAATCTTCTGCCATGCGCTTTGTCAGCGTTGTGACAAGGACTTTATTCTTCTTACTGATCTCTTTGTTCACTTCACCGATCAGATCATCAATCTGTCCTTCTACCGGTCGCACTTCAACTTCCGGATCCAGAAGACCTGTCGGGCGGATTACCTGTTCTGCTCGAAGAAGTTCATGATCCTTCTCATATTCTCCCGGTGTCGCAGATACAAACATCACCTGATTGATCTTACTTTCAAACTCATCAAAGTTAAGTGGACGGTTATCCTTCGCAGATGACAGACGGAATCCATAATCTACCAATGTCTGCTTTCTCGACTGGTCTCCGTGATACATTCCACCAATCTGCGGGATCGTCTTATGTGACTCATCAATCATCATAATAAAATCATCCGGGAAATAATCGATCAATGTATATGGTGCCTGTCCCGGTCGAAGCCCTGCCAGATGTCTGGAATAATTCTCAATTCCGGAACAAAATCCAGTCTCCTTAAGCATCTCAATATCAAAATTCGTTCGCTCTGCAATACGCTGCGCTTCTAGAAGTTTGTCATTTCTCTTAAACTCTTTGACACGTTCTTCCAGTTCTTCCTCGATATCTGCCACCGCACGCTTGATATTCTCACGGTCAACAACATAATGAGATGCCGGAAAGATTGCTACATGCTTCAGTTCGTCCTTCACTTCTCCTGTCAAAATATCAATCTCTGAGATCCTGTCTATCTCGTCTCCAAAGAATTCCACACGAATCGCTGTGTCACTCTCATAAGCAGGAATAATTTCCAAAACATCTCCACGCACACGAAATGTACCGCGATGGAAATCCATATCATTACGATCATACTGGATCTCAATCAGCTTCGCCATTACTTCATCACGATCTTTGATCATACCCGGACGCAGAGAGACTACCATGTTCTGGTAATCTACCGGGTTACCCAGCCCATAGATACAAGATACACTTGCAACAATGATCACATCTCTTCGCTCCATCAGTGACATAGTTGCGGAGAGTCGAAGCTTATCAATCTCGTCATTGATGGATGAATCCTTGGCAATGTATGTGTCCGAAGATGGAACATATGCTTCCGGCTGATAATAGTCGTAGTAGGAGACAAAATATTCCACTGCGTTATTCGGAAAAAACTCCTTCATCTCACCATAGAGCTGCCCCGCCAGTGTCTTATTGTGCGATATGATAAGTGTAGGCTTATTGAGTGCTGCAATGACATTGGCCATAGTAAATGTCTTGCCGGAGCCTGTAACTCCAAGTAAGGTCTCAAACTGGTTGCCCTCCTTAAAGCCCTTTACAAGCTGCTCTATCGCCTGCGGCTGGTCACCGGTCGGCTTGTATTTTGAATGCAGTTTAAATTCCATAACGCACGCTTCCTCCAAAAAATCTTAAATACTGCTTTTGTAAAATTATAAAAAGACAAAGTCAATCATTTATAGTATGCACTTACGCGCATTATTTTACTACAAAAAATCGACTTTGTCCACAATTTTCAGAACATTCGTTCTTGTTTATTTATTTTATGTTACTGTTCACGCCTAACAGTGTGACCAGCAACGATTACAGCCCATTTAAAATGCCTCTACGAGGCAGGGGCTGTAATCACACGATAATTAACACTATGGCGCATAGCTTGACAGCGTGGTGTCAAGCTTGCGTCTGAACAGTAACCCTTACTCCATAGCTTAGATACAGTCGAATTATACTTCTTTGCACAGCAATGCCCTGACACAATGTCAGGGCCGGGTATCACATGCCACAGATGGCATATAAAATGGCTTCTAATACCGATTCCTGCAAAGAGGCTGTCTTCCCACACATATATTATCCTTTGTACGGTCACGAAGCTCCGGCACCGGATTTGGCGCCACCTCAAAGCGATAATCCTCCCCGTTTTTGCGGATATAATCCTCAATAAAGGTATGGCTCATTACATTTCTTACCGGGTCATTGACCTGGCGCTGATATCTGATAAATGTTTCAGGAGCATTGGTTCTTACATCCACATACCTTTCACGACATGCTGTGTCATTTACCGTACTGCCAAGCACACACCTGACATACTCAATATTGCTCTCCAGCACAAGAGGAGCCGGGAACTCAGCATCCGGGATGACCTCCTGCCAATCCTTTTTCTCGTACTGTCTTAGCAGCTCAAGTGCAATATGCAGATGCTTAAGCTCCTGTTCAAACATAAACTGCCATATGCCACGTATTCTTGTATCTGTCTCAGTTTCATAACAGCTCCAATACAGCCAGCACTCGACATACTGATGCACAAGGAGATTTTCAAGGCGGCTCATGCATGGCTTCAACAGACTGCCATACTGTGTGACATGTTGTTCCTCGACCATTCCGATTTCCTGATATAGCCTGCGTCCCATCTCATCAGGCCAAAGTGCCGCTGTGTTCATATAGTAGTTCATAGTCTGCTGTTCTGCTGCGGTGATTACGTTTGCAGCCAGCACATCCATTGTCGCAGGGCATTTATCCGTCATCGGATATCGTATTGAATCATATGGATGCCTGTGATGTGAAATAGTCGGTCTGCCCGGTGTGATTTCCGTATAGCCTCCGACAAGCTTCTCTGCGTGCTCACCTGTGGTAAAATCAAGATAATCTGCATAGCGGTACAAATGATCAAAGTCCTCGAGCAAGGCAAAATCGAGCGCAGACTTAATATTTTTGTCATTTACTCGTTTTGCAAGATGAGCAGTCAGATCAACCGCAAGCTGCTCGTAGCCTATGGTGTGCTCCAATGCTGACTCATCTGCCGGCTTTAAATGTGTTAGTATTTTCTGCTGCTGTTGCTCACTTTTCCTGATGTATGCAAGCTTTCGTCTAAGCTCATCATCACCTACGCTTCTTGAAAACTGATGTGAAAACCACACGTTTTCAAATTCTGTACCATTCATCAATATGATTCTCGTCCTTGTATACGGATTTACCTCATTTTTGTTATATGGTTTTACCCAGAATTTCTCCCAGTCAACAAATAAATCGCCGGTTCTCTCCGGCCTCATTTTAAATGGATTCATAATACAAACATACCTCCTTCATGCTATTGTATGCACGAAGGAGGTATGCTGTGCGAATGAATCACATTCTAATAATTTGTCAAATATATATGTGTATTTAGAGTTTTCCGAATCAGCCTCATAAGAGCCTTTCCTGCTCTATTGTTTTATCCGATTCAAGAATTGCTTCTTTTAATTCAGTAAGCAATCCTGCGTCCTTTTCTTCCAGTTTTTCCTTAGTTGAAGCCTTAAGTGGTATTCCCGCGTCTTTTTTTAATGCTTCCTCAAAATCCGCTACCCCCATTCTATAAGGCATTAGTTTTTCAAAAAATCTATCCTTAATAAACAAGAATATGCTTATCCCGCCAAAATCCATATCTCCCCAATGGAGGAACTCACATTCCTTAGATACAATAAGGCTTAATTTCTTTAGAAAATGCACTTCCTTAGGAGTAAAATAACCATGACAAAAAATATACAAGGTATTCTCATCATATTGCATACTTTCATAGTTAGCCTTATTTTCTATGGTCATAATTTTTTTGCATCCTGCAAGCGAAACCGGACTTGCATGCTCAAGTGTCTGCGTATTAATAAT
>OHZY01000300.1_pt1 | contig 18687 bp, 17 predicted proteins | sample 1580621 | NCBI WGS metagenome assembly OHZY01 (sample SAMEA3882535, study PRJEB24775) | human gut metagenome | biome: human-associated habitat; feature: intestine environment; material: feces | place: Netherlands | collected 2009/2010 | reverse complement strand
GAATAAACTGTTTATTACAGGTGATTGAATATGGTCATTGATGATAAGTTTTATGTTGGTGGAGCCCGTGACCGGCAGATCATAAGGATGGTCAGAGGAATAAGGCGCTTCCATAGAGTAAAATATGTGCCTGGAGTGTTCGTTATCACACTTCCGTTGTTTGGAGATGGGATTCTGGAGATATATGAGTTGAATGAACTCAGGCAGAAGATCTACACTGACATGGGCGATGCTATACATATTGTCGGTGCAGCTCCAAGCAGATTCCAGGCTGTACTGCTTGTCAGGGATATAATAGATGATATATATAAGAAGACCGGGGATGTTGATGTGGAGAGATTTTTTGCATCGTGACCAGATAGTCTCTGGGTCTAAGGGGATGGAGCATGCATATTGTTTGGTTGATATTGAAGATACTGCTCATAGTTATCCTGTCGCTGGTGGGACTGGTAGTGCTTCTTGCACTTCTCGTATTGTTTGCGCCGGTGAGATACAGGGCGTATGTGAAGAAGGATGATGACATATTTGCGAAGCTCTCTGCCAGATGGCTTGGTTTTGTCCTGTGTTTTAAGGTTTTGTATGATTCGGACGGCCTTCGGTACAGGCTGAGGCTGTTTGGCGGAACCATCATGGGCAGCGAAAAAAGTGCCATACCGGAGTCGGAAGGAGAGGTATATTCTGAACCCGGGGAATACAGTCGGGCTGAGACAGAGGAAGAAGCTTCTGACAGTCCGGGATATGAAGACTATCCATCGGTGGAGCCGGAGGACAGGCAGTTTCTTCTTGAGGACAGCGAATTTGAGGAGCCCGTACCGGGGCCGCTCATCAGGCTGGGCAGAAGGATAGACAGTATGGCAAAGACGGTTGTATCGAAGTTCAAAGATCTGTCAGAGAAGTTTGCCAGTCTGAAAAAGAAAAAAGATGGCTATACTAAGCTTGTACACAATGTCAGAACAAAGGAAGCCATGAGAGTTTTCAAGGTTGAACTGATAAAGGTGTTAAAGCATCTTAAGCCCACAAAGCTTAAGGGGCAGATCATATATGGTGCGGATGACCCGGCAACAACAGGTGAGCGCCTGGGGTATATGAGCCTGCTTTTCCCGCTATACTATGATAATATAGATATAACACCGGATTTCTCTGAAGCCCGGCTGGAGGGAGACCTGTTCATGAAGGGCAGGATAAGACTTGGAACAATCGGCTGGAGCGCGCTGAAGGTGATCTGGAACAAGAATGTCAAGATAACTATTGCTCGATTAAAAAAGATATCAGGAGGAAATTGATATGGCAAATATGAATATTGAGGGAACACTTGGTTCTATGTTTAAGGGAATGGATGGCTTTATATCATCGAAATCGGTGGTGGGAGAGCCTGTGTATGTCGGTGATACGATCATTATTCCTCTTGTAGATGTCAATTTTGGTATGGCAGCCGGAGCGTTCAATAAGCAGGACGGCAACAAAGCTGCCGGAGGAATCGGAGCAAAGATGAGCCCGTCTGCTGTTCTTGTCGTCTCAGGAGGAAATACGAGACTTGTAAATCTCAAGAACCAGGATGCCGTAACAAAGATCATAGACATGGCCCCAGAGGTCGTAGATAAGGTCTTGGGTCTGTTCAAGAAGGACAAGACAGAGGAAGAGAAGAATGTTGACAAGGCGATAAATGATGTCGCACAGTCAGAGGAATCTGTCACAGAATAATAAATATCAGAATATATAATATAAGTAAGATTCAGTGCGTTGGGAAATGCATTATTAAAAAGTCACCACATATAATGATAATAAATCATTATGGTGGTGATTTTTTATCTGGAAAAAATTCACAGGATTTGCGTTTTTCTTCACAGCGGTGGGAGTGGTTATAGGATATTTCATAAGTGGATTTGTGGAATTTCTCATAATCGTTATATTATTGCTGTTATCTTATATATTCTCCTGCAGATAAAAAAATAAGAGTGATGATCCTTGAGGATCATCACTCTTATTTATACCAGAACTGAATCGGTGATATTATGCAAATATTATGCACGCTCGACCTTACCAGATCTTAAGCAAGATGTACAAACATAGATCTTCTTTGGTGTACCATCAACTACAGCCTTAACAGACTTAACATTTGACTTCCACATCTTGTTTGCTCTTCTATGAGAGTGGCTCACTTTGATACCGAAATGAGCACCTTTATCACAAATTGAACATTTTGCCATAATAGCACCTCCTTCAATGAATAAACTAACTTTCTTCCTAAGTTCACAACAAGACATATAATAGCAGATTATTTTTCCATATGCAAGCAAAATATTTATTTTTTATTGGAAATGAAGAAATACTATAGAATAAAATTAGATTTATGCTATAATTGATGAGTAATTGTGTTTATAAGTCGGTAGATATGATGAACACTGGTGACTTTGTTAGAAAGGAGTCGTGTATGAAGGAATATATTAATAGCGATAACGGTAAAGTAAGTATAGATGAGAGTGTTGTTGCACAGGTTGCAGGACTTACAGCCCTTGACTGTTTTGGAATAGTAGGAATGGGAATAGTCAGTGTCAAGGACGGAATTGTAAAGCAGCTCCGCAGAGACAATGTTTCTAAGGGTGTAAATGTACGTTTTGATGAGAATGGTGATATAGTCATTGAGCTGCATATAGTTGTTGCTTATGGCGTTAGTATAAAGGCTGTCACAGACAATCTTATGCAGTCGGTAAAGTACAAGGTAGAGGATTTTACGTCGTTTAAGGTCAGCCATATCAATGTCTATGTTGAAGATGTTAAAGTACTTGATTAGTTTGGAGGATAGAGTAAAGTGAGTAATACGATTGATGCGCTTGCACTGAAGAAAGCATTTATTGCCGGTGCCAATAATCTTGATAAGAACAAGGAATATATCAATGAACTTAATGTGTTCCCTGTGCCTGACGGAGATACAGGAACCAATATGACGCTGACAATCCTGTCTGCAGTGAAGGAGGTTGAGGCGGCACCTGATGATATGAAGTCCATAGCAAAGGCCATGTCCACAGGTTCGCTCAGAGGCGCCAGAGGTAACTCAGGTGTAATTTTGTCACAGCTTTTGAGAGGCTTCAGCAAGAAAGTGCAGGACGCAAGGACCATAGATGTTCACGTTATAGCAGACGCTTTTCAGAAGGCTGTGGAGACTGCATATAAGGCTGTCATGAAGCCTAAGGAGGGAACGATTCTCACAGTTGCCAAGGGCGTGGCGTCCAAGGCAAGGGAGTGTGCTGATGCAGATATGTCCCTTGCACAGTTCTGCGACGAGGTTATTGAATATGGAGATGCCGTTCTTGATTCCACTCCTGAGATGCTTCCGGTTCTGAAGGAAGCCGGCGTGGTCGATTCAGGTGGACAGGGACTCATGGTGGTGCTCAAGGGTGCTGTCGACTGTCTCATGGGCAGAGTTACAGTTGAACTCAGCAAGAACACTGGAACAGTGAATGTGGCAAGAACATCCACAGGCGCAGGCAACGATTTCATATCCACAGCGGATATAAAGTTTGGATATTGTACAGAGTTTATTATCAATCTTGAGAAGCCATATGGCGAGGCTGAGGAGGATGATCTGAAGAGCTTCCTCGAGTCTATAGGTGACTCGATAGTATGTGTATCTCTTGATGATATAGTTAAGATACATGTGCATACCAACCATCCTGGTCATGCATTTGAAAAGGGTCTTACACTTGGATACCTTACTAATATGAAGATAGACAACATGAGGATAGAGCATCATGAGCGTGTTATCGGTCAGGCAGAGCGCGATGAGGCCGAGAAGCAGGAGGAAGAGAGGCAGCACAGAAAGCAGGAGCATAAGGAGCCTCGTAAGAAGTATGGATTTATTACGGTATCCATGGGTGATGGTCTCAAGACTCTTTTTGAAGAGCTTGGAGCAGACCGTGTTATAGAAGGCGGACAGACCATGAATCCAAGCACTGAGGATATGCTCAATGCGATCGATGATGTGAATGCCGAGAATATATTTATACTCCCGAACAATAAGAATGTTGTTCTTGCGGCTAATCAGGCGGCAACTCTGTGTGAAGATAAGAATATAATTGTGATTCCAACCGCGAATGCTCCTCAGGGCATAAGCGCCATGATCGCATTCGACAGTACAGTCGATGTGGACGAGAACAGATCTGCCATGAAGTCGGCTGTCAAGAATGTCAAAAGCGGACAGGTAACTTATTCCGTAAGAGATACCTCGATCGATGGAAAGGCCATCAAGGAGGGCGATATCATGGGTATCGGCGATAAGGGGCTTGTCAGTGTTGGAAATGATATAGAGAATGTAACATTTGAACTGATCGCAGATGCGGTCGATGAGGATTCAGAGGTTATAAGCATATATAATGGTGCTGATGTGTCCGAGGATGATGCGCAGAAGCTTGCTGGCAGAGTGGAGGAGGCATATCCGGATGTTGATGTGCAGTGCTACTATGGCGGACAGCCGATATACTATTATATAGTATCTGTGGAATAACTTTCTGTGTATCTGTGAGATCCGTTGTGAAGAGGTGTATGTATGGAATTGAATGACTCCATAAAGACAATAAAAGGCATAGGTGACAAGACTGCGTCGGCATTTGCCCGGCTTGGGATAGAGACGGTGAACGATCTGCTTCTCAATTACCCCAGGACATATGTCACCTATGAGGATCCGGTGGATATATCAGATCTGCAGGCGGGAAGCAGGCAGTCCGTGAGGGCTGTTGTGAACAGCCGTGCGGAGGTCAGAAAAGTACATGGACTGACCATAGTAATATTGTACGCAAAGGATTTCTCTGGGACAATTAAACTTACCTGGTTTAATTGTCCTTTTTTGCGTAATTTCTTTCATATAGGTCAGGAGTTTGTGTTTGTAGGAAATGTGGCTTATAAGGGCGGTATGATGACCATGACGCAGCCGGAATACTACACTGATGATAAATACGGCGAACTTACGCATGTTTGGCAGCCGGTGTACACGGTAACGCCCGGTATAACCTCGAAGACCATACAGAAGGCTGTGAGAGGCGCAGAGGAAGCCATAGACAGGCTTGAGGATTACCTGCATGACAATGTGCTTGATGAGTACCATATTATGGGTATACAAAAGGCTATCCACTCGATTCATTTTCCTCAGGATGAGCAGAAGCTTAAGGGGGCTGTGAAGAGGATGGCATTTGATGAATTTTACAGCTTTATATCAAACCTTCACAGGATAAAAGACGACAATGTGTATGCAGAAAATACATGTATAATAAACTGTGATGAGGAGGTCAGGACGTTTATTGAGAACTTGAGGTTCAAGCTTACCGGGGCGCAGATGAATGCGGTGCGTGATATGCTTGACGATATGCGCTCTGAACATGTCATGAACAGGCTGGTTCAGGGGGATGTCGGATCAGGAAAAACCATAGTTGCAGCAGCCGGATTATACGCAGTGGCTGCAAGTGGCTATCAGGGAGTGATCATGGCACCGACTGAGGTTCTGGCGGTTCAGCATTACAAGGAGCTCAGTTCACTGTTTGAGCCATACGGAATATCTGTGGGACTTCTGACGGGTTCCATGACAGCGAAAGAGAAAAGAGAGATGTACAGCCGCATCAAGAATATGGATGTGCAGGTTGTGGTCGGAACACATGCCCTCATACAGGACAAGGTGGAGTATGGAAGACTGGCGCTCGTTGTAACTGATGAGCAGCACAGATTCGGTGTAAAGCAGCGCGAGAGACTTGCGTCAAAGGGAGAAGCTCCGCACACGCTTGTTATGAGTGCCACACCTATTCCGAGAACCCTTGCGATCATCATGTATGGCGATCTTGACATTTCAGTTATAGATGAGCTCCCGGCGGGAAGAATCCCGATCAAGAACTGCGTTGTGGATGAGAGCTACAGGAAGACGGCTCTCGGCTTTATCATGAAGGAGGTCTCACAGGGGCATCAGATATATATAGTCTGCCCGATGGTGGAGGCCAGCGAAGTTCTGGACGATGTTGCAAATGTGACCGAGTATACGGAGGAGCTGAAGAAGTCCATCAGGGATGGATATGGCGCTGACACTTCGGTGGTATGTTTACACGGTAAGATGAAGGCGGAGGAAAAGAACAGGATACTCCAGGACTTTGCGGATGGTAAGATAAGCATTCTTGTCTCAACTACGGTCATAGAGGTTGGAATAAACAATCCAAATGCCACAGTTATGATGGTGGAGAATGCAGAGCGTTTTGGCCTTGCGCAGCTCCATCAGCTCAGGGGACGTGTAGGAAGAGGGAATCTCCAGTCGTACTGCATTTTCATGAGCGGAAAAAAGGACAAGGATACTATGGAGAGACTGAATGTTCTGGAGAAGTCAAATGACGGCTTCTATATAGCCGGTGAGGATCTCAAGATGAGGGGCCCGGGCGATTTCTTTGGAATAAGACAGAGCGGGGAGCTGATGTTCAAGGTTGGGGATATATACAATCATGCTGACATGCTTAGGGCGGCGCAGGACGTATACGACCGCTATGGACAGGAGATAGATGCGAAACTGATAAATAAAGGGGATGACAGGCTGTACACTATGCCTGTATTATAAATAAAAAAAGGGGGTATACCATGAAAAATAAGAAAACGATAGTTATGGGAATAATTATTGGCATTTTGCTGATAATTATAGCGGTTATGGGATATGTGATCGCTTCGGGAAAGAAAGGTGATTCCGTTAAGAAAGAAACGCTGCAGGAGACTTCTGCAGGCACAGAAGAAGTGAAAAGTGCTGACAATACGGGCGATACAACTGAGCCGTCAGAAAAACAGGATGACCAATCCTTGGATATTGCAGGCGATTTCTATGCTGAGATAGGACATGATACAACGTGGGAGGCAGATGGCAAAAAGTGTGCTACAGAGAGCATCAACATATATAACAACACATCTGCGTCTGCAAAGGATTGGAAGCTTGAGATTACATATAAGGGAACTCCGGCTGTAGATCAGATATGGGGCGGAGAGTACAAGATATCAGGCAAAACAGTGTCAATAAAGGCCGTGGATTACACCCAGGAGATACCGGCTAAGGGCAGTATCAACCTCGGATATAATTTCTCTTCAGATGACCTCGCCGTTGAGAAATACGTGCTGTATGTAAATGACACACAGTACAGCGGAGATGGTCTTAAGATGGCAGCTTCAGCGCCTGAGAAGAACGATAGCAATGAAACAAGCGGAGGCGGGAAAAATACAGAATCCGCTGCCACTGAGAAGAAAAACAATACAAATGTTCCGGGAGAGATCCCATTTGAAACACATGGAAAACTTTCGGTAAAAGGAACGGATATAGTGGACATGAATGGAGACAAATATCAGCTTAAGGGTGTCAGCACCCATGGAATCACATGGTTCCCTGATTATGTGAATAAGGAAGCCTTTGAGACTCTGCGGGATGACTGGGGTGCAAATCTTATAAGACTTGCGATGTATACGGATACAGGAGACAGCTACGGATACTGCAGTGGCGGAGATAAGGACGAGATACTTGCTCTTGTCGACAAAGGAGTTAGTGCAGCGACTGAGCTTGGCATGTATGTCATAGTTGACTGGCACATACTAAGCGATAGTGATCCGAATAATCATATAGATGATGCAAAAGAATTCTTTGACAAGGTATCTAAGGAATATGCGGCACAGGAGAATGTCATATATGAGATCTGCAACGAGCCGAATGGTGGAACCCAGTGGAGCAGTGTCAAGTCGTATGCCGAGACCATAATACCGGTCATCAGGGCAAACGACAAAGATGCTCTGATAATCGTGGGAACTCCAAACTGGAGCCAGGATGTCGATATTGCGTCACAGGATCCGATAACCGGTTATGACAACATCATGTACGCAGTGCATTTTTATGCGGCTACCCACAAGGATGACCTGAGAAATAAGGTTAAGACGGCTCTGGACAACGGACTTCCTGTATTTGTGAGTGAGTTCAGCCTGTGCGATGCAACGGGCAATGGAGGTATTGATTACGATTCATCTGACGAGTGGTTCAAGCTTATAAACGAGAATAATCTCAGCTATTCATCATGGAGTCTGTGTAACAAGAATGAGACATCGGCACTTATAAAGTCCGATTCAACAGCCACGGGCAGCTTATCCGATGGAGATCTGTCTGACACCGGAAAATACGTGAGAGACAGAATAATGGGAAAATAGTGTGAAGATTGGAAGCTTTTCTTGTAATTTGGCAAAAGGCATGGTATAAGAATGTCTGGCAGGAAAAGTTTATGATATACAGTACATATAGATAGGAGAAGAATATGAGGGTTATTGCCGGCAGTGCAAGAAGTCTGAAGCTGGTGACGATTGATTCGATGGACACCAGACCGACAACGGACAGGATAAAAGAAACCTTATTTAATATGCTCTCAAATGATATTCCGGGATGCCGGTTCCTTGACGTGTTCAGCGGAAGCGGAGCTATTGGAATAGAGGCGCTCAGCCGTGGGGCAGCCATGGTGGTATTTGTCGAGAACAGCAGAAAAGCAGTGGAGTGTATCAATAAAAACCTTGCGTTTACGAAGCTTGCCGACAGGGCACAGGTCTTGTCAGCGGATGCAGTTCAGGCAGTGGGGATGCTGGAGAGACAGGGACAAGCATTTGACGTAATATTTATGGATCCGCCATATGGAAAGCTTCTGGAAAAGGCTGTGCTTGAAAGACTTGCAGGTTCACCTCTGATGGATGATGACACAATGGTCATTGTGGAGTCTGATCTTAACACGGATTTTGATTATCTTGATGATCTGGGACTGGAGCTTTATAAGACGAAGAAATATAAGACCAATAAACATACATTTATATATAGGAGACTGGAAGATGAGTAGAGCTATTTATCCGGGAAGTTTTGATCCGGTGACACTTGGCCATTTGGATATAATTAAGAGATCTGCGGAAATGTTTGATGAGCTGATAGTCGGGGTGCTCAATAATACCGCAAAATCTCCATTGTTTTCTTTGGAAGAACGTGTTAATATGTTAAAGAATGTAGTCTCAGATATCCCAAACGTGAAAGTTATGGGTTTTGGAGGACTGCTGGTGGATTTTGCAAGACAGAACGACGTGAAGGTCATAGTGAGAGGTCTTCGGGCTGTGTCGGATTTTGAGTATGAATTACAGATTGCCCAGAGCAACAGGAAGGTTGCCCCGGATATTGACACGGTTTTTCTTGCGACCAGTATTGAGTATTCGTACCTGAGCTCAAGCGTAGTCAAGGAATATGCGAGCTTTGGTGTGGATGTTCATGATTTTATCCCGGAGGAGATCAGGGATACATTGAGAGATCGATATTCGATAGACAGAGATTGACAGGCGAAGGAAGAATTTTTGGATAGATTATTAGGAGGAGAAAAACATGGCAAGAAAAGGTATTGAAGAGATGATCAGTGAGATAGAGATATTTATTGACAATTGTAAGTATCAGCCATTGTCATCCAGTAAGATTATTGTGCCAAAGGAAGATCTGGAGCAGATGGTGGGCGAACTCAAGCTCAAGCTGCCTAATGAGATAGAGAGATGTAAGAAGATCATGAGAAACAAGGAGGCTATACTTGCGGATGCAAGAGCCAGAGCTGATTCTATCATCACAGAGTCTGTTGCAGAGGCAAACAGACTGGTTGATCAGAGCCAGATAGTTGAGCTTGCCAACATCAGAGCGAATGAGATAACAGACATGGCGAGAAGCCAGGCTGAGCAGATCATCGCTGAGGCGAATGCGGATGCCAAGGAAGTCAGAGCAGGTTCCATGTACTATTCAAAGGACAAGCTCACAGAGATAAGCCAGTATATAAATGCAACACTTCAGGCAGAGAGAGCGAACTATGAGAACCTCATTAAGTCTCTTGAGGACAATGCGGCAAGAGTTACAGACAATATGGCAGAGCTTGATTCAAGTATAGCTCAGATCAACGGTGTTCCTGAGCAGGTACAGCCAAGTGCTGACGATTCAGCATTTGCTGATGATGACAACACAGATTACAATGTATACGGCAAGACAGAGTATTCATCAGACGACTCTGACGATGAGGATTATGATGACGAGGATTACGATGATGAATATGACGACGAGGATGAGGATGATGAGGAGTTCCTCGACGAGTAATCACGCCAGATGATACAGGATGTATTTACAGACACATCATATAGAAAATGAAACACAGGAAGGCACATACTATTTTCCCTGTTGTGTATTTGATGAAAGACAGCCCGGATATTCTTATCATATCACGGCTTTGGAACAAGGCGGATAGCCCTCCAAAGGCAGTGAGTGAGAGAATGAGGGCTGTCTTTATTTTTGTGGAAATATCCATGCTGTATAATACTGGTACACCGCTGCCTATCTCCAGATATGTGGATATTATGGTGCATGCATCGCCTGAAAAGTAGCTGCACATAAGATTTCCTGCAATGGCAAATATGACCATGTACACACCGATCACAGTTATATTGTGTACCGAGCTGCTTATTATGTCAGAATACGTATTTTCTGGATTCCCTGAATTGAGGCTCTGGTTGTCTGATGATACCTGGACTGTTGCGGCAGTAAGCAGCTCCGTGGAAGTGCTGGAGCGGTGGGATGACATACATGACAGAGTAAGCGCTATTACAGTATAAATGATCTGTGGAAGATATACAGCCTCGATCAGCCGTGCAAACGATATATATTCCATCAAATGATCCCTGTATATGTAATTGTAAAGAAACATCGGACTTATATTGTTGCACATCGGGAGAAGGCTCTGACATACGTTTTCAGAGATGACCCTCTTTCGGTAAAAGAAAGCTATGATGATCGTGCCTGTGGGAAAACCGCATAGTAGACCTATTATAAAGATGATCGCATATGCGCAGCATTTTGATACCTGTATCGATCTGAGAAAGCTGGTTATAACACCGGTCAGCAGCATAAAGGGGAGCAGGATAGGTACAATGGATGAGTACCATAGCTGTAACCCCTGGGTGCATCCGGATCTGATGATGTCTGAATTTAAACATGCAAATATTATAATTGAAGCTGTTAGAATTATATAACATACGTTCTTCATATGCTAATTGTATTCATTTTATAGAGCAAATATGATAAATAAGAATATGTTATATAACTATGACAGGTTGTTCAAAATCGGTCTTTATACTGATTTTGTATTTGTTGTATACCATGTTTCTGTATATGTCTGCGGCTTTTATGTCGTATGAGAACATGGACAGACCTGTGGAATCTGTACTTTTGTATATCTCGGCTGAACGGGTTATGATCGGTACCTGCGAAGCCTTTTTCATGCTTTTTATCACGGCACCTGCATCTTTTTTTAGTCCAAGAAGCTTGATGTAGGCTATCCAGCCGTTTTCTTTAAAATGGGAATAGTCATCACATCTCAGGTCTGTGATGGTGTGCAGCAGACCTCTCTGAATGTGCGTGAGAGTATAATTCCTACATTTAAGTGCTGTTGCGGTCTCAGTAAAGGATAGATTTGTGTCAAGCCTGGAGAGACGGTTGCAGAGATCTCTATCCATGTCAACGATGTCATCCGTGCACGGAGCAAGTATCCTTCGTGCTGACAGGAGATGAGACAGGTCGTCGTCGAACATCGGAAATGACTTTCTGTACGCGTTTTGCAGGATGTTGTAGCAACTGTCAGGAATGTGGCGCCTTAAGCTTTCAACATCACCTGACCGGAGCAGCTCACGTATGGCTGAGGCCGAACAGATGTCGTTGTCGGTGGCAGTGCTGTTGTATTCTGATAAGATCCTTCTGATCGGGACAGGTTTGATCCTGGAGTCTGTCTGTATAAGAGTAGCAATATACTCTATGGCCAGAATGTTGTTCGGGCTTGCCAGGATACGGTCAAGATCAGCGCTGGTATAACCGGTAAGGTTCTGGTTCTGCAGATACTCGGAGATGGCGGCTGCTCTGGCTGATCCATATGAGATGCCCGAAGATACGGATTTTTTTATGAATTCCGATACCTGTGGCGGTTCATTGACGGTGAGTTCGGCAATTTTTTGCAGAAGATCCATGTCATCACATTCTGCGCCGAATGAGATATAGTCTATGCCATCAAGAGCGTTCATCATGCAGACTGCGGCATGTGCATAGTCTCTGGCACTTGATGATGCGTATACAAATGGAATCTCGAACACAGCGTCTACACCGCATCTCAAAGCAATCTCGGTTCTTGTGTGCTTATCTGCTATGGCAGGAACGCCTCTCTGAAGAAAATTGCCGCTCATAAAGCATATGACATGTTCGGCACCAGTTAGAAGCTTCGCCTGCTGTATCTGATATTCGTGTCCCTTGTGAAATGGATTGTATTCGCAAACTATGCCTACTGTGCTCATGGCTCCTCCTTGAAATGCGTGTTTTATAACCTGTCACGATTTATAATGCCTTTGTCGGTAAAGTTTATTCTATCTTAATAATTAATGGCTGTAAAGTGTGTTATAATGACGGACATAAAGATGTTAAGTGAAAAATTCAAGATGCGGCATTGTTCTGATGCCGATGATCCCCACATACCAGACAGATATTGATTAATTAAGTGAAGGCAGCCAATTTATGGTTGACAAAGTGGCAATAATCTAATAGTATATTAAAAGATAATCGAACATATGTTTAGGAGGAAAATATAATGGCGAATAATTCCGGTAATGTAAATATTGATGATAAGAGAAAGGCATTGGATGCCGCTATAGCACAGATAGAGAAGCAGTATGGTAAGGGTTCTGTGATGAAGCTCGGAGATCAGTCTGCAAATATGGGAATTGATGTAGTTCCGACCGGCTCTCTGAGTCTGGATCTGGCACTCGGACTTGGCGGTATGCCAAGAGGTCGTATTATTGAGATTTATGGTCCAGAATCAAGTGGTAAAACAACACTTGCTTTACATGCCGTTGCAGAAGTTCAAAAAAAGGGTGGTCGTGCAGCCTTTATTGATGCGGAAAACGCGATTGATCCAGTATACGCAAAAAATTTAGGTGTCAACATTGATGAGTTGATTTTATCTCAGCCAGATTCTGGGGAACAAGGTTTAGACATTATGTTGATGCTTGTTGAAAGTGGAGCTGTTGATTTGGTTGTCGTGGATAGTGTTGCAGCTTTAGTTCCACAAGCTGAATTAGATGGTGAAATGGGTGATAATCAAGTTGGATTACAAGCTCGTATGATGTCAAAGGCAATGCGTAAGCTTGCCGGAGCAATGAACCAAAATGATTGTACAGCTATTTTTATCAACCAGCTTCGTGAAAAAGTAGGTGTTATTTATGGAAATCCAGAAACAACTCCGGGTGGCCGTGCATTAAAATTCTACTCTTCTGTTCGTGTGGATATTCGTAAGGCGGATGCCATTAAAAATGGTACAGATATTGTTGGAAACAAAGTAAAAGTTAAAATTGTTAAGAATAAGGTAGCACCTCCATTTAAGTCTGCCGTATTAGAAATTATGTATGGCGAAGGAATTTCTTACATTAGTGAACTATTAGATTTATGTGTCGATGCCAATATTGTAAAAAAAGCAGGGGCATGGTTCAGTTATGAAGGAGAAAAAATTGGTCAGGGTAAAGAGGCTGCCAAAGCTTACATTAAGGCAAATCCAGAATTCAAATCAATGCTTGAAGAAAAATTAAAGGAATTTAAAACAAACAAAGAAGTTGAAGAATAAGAGTTCTGCGTAGAACTCTTATTTTCATTTAGAGGTATATATGGCACGTTTAGAAAAAAATAATTATAAATCCATTCAAAAAAATGAATTAAATGATCCCGTAGTATTTGTGGTCGATATGATCAAAGGCTTTGTGAATATAGGACCCTTACACGATGAAGTCATTGGCAATGTGGAAAAGAATATTGAAAATCTATTAACAAGCTTAGACTGCAATAATGTCTTTGTATGTGATTCACATCCACCAAAGACGCGTGAATTCAATTCGTTTCCAACGCATTGTGTAATTGGCAGTGAAGAAGCTGAAGTAGTAGATTCTTTAAAGCCATTTGTGAAACACGTCATTAAAAAGAACAGTACGAATACATTTATGGCACCAGAATTTGAAGAGTTTCTAAATTCAGATTTGAAGTATTATCGTGATATAATTGTGACGGGATGTTGTACAGATCTTTGTGTTCTTCATTTCGTATTGAGCTTAAACACATGGTTGAATGAACACAATATGAATGAATATCGTATTGTCGTGGTTGAAAACTGTACAGAAACCTATCATATACCAGAAATACATGAAGCCACATTCTGGAATGATGTCGCATTTAGAATGATGGAAATGAATGGTATTCAAGTTGTTTCTGAAGTAAGGGAGTAAAGATTATAAAATGAAAGATAAGAGAAATTTAAGTTTAGTCATGGACTTTTATGAACTAACAATGAGTCAATGTTATTTTAATGATAATAAAGACAAAGAAGTCGTATTTGACTTATTCTATCGTAAAAATCCGGATGACGGGGGATATTGTGTATTTGCAGGCTTGGAACAAGTTGTAGACTATGTTTCTAATTTACATTTTGAAAAAGAAGATATTGATTATTTGCGCTCATTAAACCAATTTAGTGAAGATTTTCTAGAATATCTATCAACCATTCGTTTTACTGGAGATATTTATGCGATTCCAGAAGGAACACCTGTATTTCCTCATGAACCATTAGTTCGTGTAAAAGCGCCAATTATTGAAGCGCAACTTGTAGAAACGGCATTACTTTTGGCTATCAATCACCAAACTTTGATTGCGACAAAATCACGTCGTATTGTACAAGCCAGTGAAGGTAGAGCGGTTATGGAATTTGGTGCACGTCGTGCTCATAACTTTGATGCAGCCATTCTAGGAGCTAGAGCAGCTTATATTGCAGGTTGTGCAGGAAGTGCCACTACGTATTCAGGAAAAGAGTTTGGTGTACCTGTACTTGGTACAATGGCTCACTCATTTATTCAAAGCTTTGATACCGAATATGATGCATTTATGTATTATGCCAAAACATATCCAAACGCATGTACTTTATTGATTGATACATATTCTACTTTAAAATCAGGTATTGTGAATGCGATTAAAGTAGCTAAGGATTATTTAGAACCAAATGGATACCGTTTAAAAGGTGTTCGTATTGATAGTGGAGATATGGCATATCTTTCTAAAAAAGTTCGTAAAATGTTAGATGAAGCAGGAATGAAAGATTGTAAGATTGTTGTATCCAATTCATTAGATGAATACGTCATTGAATCTTTGATTCATCAACAAGGTGCTAAAATTGATTCGTTTGGTGTTGGTGAAAACTTGATTTGTTCAAAAAATTCGCCAGTATTTGGTGGTGTTTATAAAATGGTGGCACTTGAAAAAGATGGTCATATGATTCCAAAAATCAAAATTAGTGACAATGTTGAAAAAGTGACAAATCCAGGTATGAAGAATTTAAATCGTATCATGGACAAAGAAACAGGTATGGCTATTGCCGATTTATTGACATTAGAAGATGAAGTGATTGATACAACGCAAGATCTAACTATCTATCATCCAATGTCACGTTGGAAATACAAAGTGATTCCTGCTAATACGTATACAGTACGCGATATGTTAGTGCCAATTTTTAAAGATGGTAAGCTAGTATATGATCTTCCAAGCCTAGAAGAAATTCGTGCATATAGTGAAAAGGAACTAGCTACAATTTGGGATGAAATCAAACGTTTTGTATATCCGCAAGAATATTATGTAGACTTAAGTGAAAAGTTATTGAATCTTAAGTTAGAAATGTTGAAAAAGTATAAATAAATAAAAAAAGAAACCGTCACTTGACGGTTTTTGTGTTAAATACAGCTTTCAAAGAATGCACGCATGTCCTTGGCTAATAGATCAAAGCTTTCTTTACCAAGATAAGCCATATGACCACTTGGATATTCACCAATTGTAACTCGATTTTGATCTAGATTGGAATGGGTTGCCAAATATCTGGCATTTCCAGCTGTTGTACAAAGATCATATAGACCTGAGGCAAAGAAGACATTCATCTGTTTGTTTCTTCGCATACATCCAGCTAAGGATTGGGCAGGACTCGTTTTGAATTCACGATTCCATGTCATATTTACATCAAAGACTAATCCTTTTGAGATACGATCACTTGTGATATTTAATTCTTGGCGCATCAATCCATAGGCAGTTTGGAAAGCAGGTGTATATTGTCCCATGGCCGGATCATCCGCAATGACATTGGCTTCCATGATTTCTGGATCATCATTCCATGTATAACGACCGTCATAGAATCCTAAAGCTAAGCCCTTATCTTCTAATAGTTTATGCGCAAAGCCTTTCTGCATATCCATATGTAAATGGTGTCTTAACCAATATGTTTTATCAATACCAGAATAGTAAGCTAGTTTATCCGCAATTTCTTCTTTGTTTGAACAAGCATCTCCTAAAAATAAGGCTGTGACATATTCAGTGGATGCGAATGTAAAGGCTTCATCAATAAAGTCTTTTTGTGAAATATTTTCCTTTGGATTATGGAAATAATTTGTGGCAGCCATTGTGATTAAGTCTGTTGCACTTGCTTCAACCGGAAGCTTTTCAATAAAGTAACTTCCAAGTAAGAAGATACCACTGACACTAATGCCCATCGTATCGGCCTTTTCAGGACCTGCACCCATCAACTCTCCTGCAAGTAGGGCACTTCTTGCAGTACCATAGCTTTCACCCGCAAGTAATACTGGTGAATTTCTTCGATTGTAACGAGCTAAGAATTGTTCAATGAATTTTGAAACACTTCGAACATCGCCATGCGTTTCATAAAATTCTTTTCTTGCCTTTTCCTGAATCAAACGACCTAAACCTGTTCCTACTGGATCAATAAAGACTAAATCACATAAGTCTAATAAACAATGAGGATTGTCTTCTAGTTCAAAAGGAGGAACAGTAGGAAGATTGAGTTCATCATCTAATTTTACAATTCTAGGACCAAATAATCCCATGTGAAGCCAAAGACTTGCACATCCTGGACCTCCATTATAAATAAATAGAATAGGTCGTTTAGAATTGTCTTGTATATCACTTCTAAAATAGGCATAACTAAAGATGGATGCGACTGGATTATTTTCTTCATCTACAAAGAAATGATCTTCACAAATTGTATGATAAGGAATGGTTGTTCCTTGAATTTGAATGCTTCCATCTGCCTCATATTTTGATTTTTCTAAGTTTTCTTGAATACGCATTATTTCACCTCGCACTTTTTGATAAAGACATTGAATATATCTTGCATCTCACCATATTTATGGGACAATGCTTCTGGATGAAATTGTACGGCATAAATTGGTAATGACTCATGTTCAATGGCTTCAATAATGCCATCTGGAGCTTTAGCTACAACTTTAAAGTTTGGAGCTAAATCTTTGATGGCCTGATGATGAAAACTATTCACATAAGCTTCATCACTTAAGCTAGGATATAAAAAGCTATCCTTTACAATATGGATCTTATGACTTGGATTTTCTCTTTTTTCTTGTTGCACATGTTTAATGACGCTTCTTTTACAATACGATAAATCTTGATACAAAGATCCTTTAAAATAGACATTCAACATCTGAATGCCACGGCAGATTCCAAAAATGGGAATCTGTTTTTCATTGGCATATTTTAATACTCGCATTTCATAATAATCACGATCTAAGCTTGAATTACCTTGTAAAGGTTCTGGATTTTCATTATAAATCATAGGATTCACATCAATTCCACCTGTCACAATTAATCCATCTAATGGATTAACTTGAGCTTGAATTGTATCGTAGTCATTTGTGATAGGAAGAATCATCGGACAACCACCACCACGAATAACACTATTAATATAGGCTTCATTGATAAATTGTTTAGGTAAATTCTCTTTATCCAATTCATTACACGTTAGACCGATAATAGGCCTACGCATTTTTATTCTCCATAAGGGCAATTTCGATATTCTTTGTCTCTTTAATAATATATTTTCCTGGAATAGCTTCATCTACATATTCCATTTCACCATTTTGGTTGTCATATGGATCATTTGGCAAGAAGTTTTTAGCTGGCACAAAAGCACCTTGGAATTTAGATGAACATGGAGTTCTAAATGGATCTAGATATCCAAAATAGAAATCTCTTCTTTCTAAGTTTCCGGCACGATATGATCCTCCACCAAATGAACAATCTGCATATAACCATCCATATGGAGCTACATAGAATCTGGCCCAATCATGATTGCCAATTGTTTCTGGTGTAGTATAAAGTCCAGCTTGCCAAGTGGCAGGAATGCCCGCAATACGACATAGAGTAATAAATGTCAATGCTTGTAAACCACAATCCCCTTTCAATCCAGTTGTGATATATTCTGGAATACAAGGTAAAGTCGCGTAAGCACGTACATACGAATATGTGACATGACTTGTGATATAGTCATAAATCAATTTAGCCTTTAATAAAGGATTTGTTTCTTCACCAATGATTTCTTTAACTACATCTTTTAAATAATCTGTAAATACAACGTGTGGCGCATATTCTTCAAGACAAGTATCTGGATGTTCATTCGTCACAATACTAGGATCTAATTCTTCATAGTGCATGTGATTGATGAATTCATATTCTACACTGAATTCTTCACCTTTTTCGTATGGCTTTTCAATATAAACACATCT
>OHZY01000297.1_pt1 | contig 18752 bp, 16 predicted proteins | sample 1580621 | NCBI WGS metagenome assembly OHZY01 (sample SAMEA3882535, study PRJEB24775) | human gut metagenome | biome: human-associated habitat; feature: intestine environment; material: feces | place: Netherlands | collected 2009/2010 | reverse complement strand
GACGGAGTAAGCACCCTGTAAACAACCATTTTTTCAAAACAGAAATTCCTCAGGAAATAAAAAGAAACAGCCACCTGCATCTGATGAATATCATATATTTAATCAGTCATGTGGCTGTTTCTTCTACTTGTTATTTATACTAAAGTTTTTTCTATCTGAATATTTCATTGCTATTACATCCAAATTTTATCTTTTGATTATATTCAGGCAATATTTATAAATTCTTTTATATGTACGTCTAGAATAATGGACACCATCATCTATATTTTCCTTAAACGCATTGTATGTACTGTAACCATTTTTCATTAAATATTTATATGTGTCTATCCATTGAAATCTCCCATTTAGTCCACTTTGCAATTTATCATTAAAATAACGTAACTGGGCTTCTTTTCGAGTCGGTTTCATCGCCGTATTTACCGGATTTACAGACATATAAAATAATTTACAATTGCTCTCGGAAAGCTGTTCAGCAAGGCTGTTCATATATGAAATATATTCATTTGCTACGCCTTTATATTCCACTCCGTTTCCGGTATTATGATCAGAAAGGTCGTTTACTCCTAGATTAAAAATAACTGCCACCGGCTTATTCTCCCCGCCAGACTGACAACGGGCAATCTCCTTTCGCAGAAGTTTATCACCTGTTGTTTTAAACCAGTTTAATCCCTGCCCTGTTTTACACACAAATGATACATTCAAAATTGCATTCGATCCATATTCCTGAATCAGTGTCTTTTGCATAAAATATGTTCTGGAATCTCCCACAAAAATAATTCTGGAATATGCTGATAACTGATTATCCAGATTACCCACCTGAATATCTGGTTCATTTTTCCAGCTATACATAACAGTATATAAATGAGTTGCCTTTTTTATCTGTATCACTTGCCCCGCCTGATTTCTGATTGCCGGAAGCGTCACTTTTCCATTACTGTCTGCTTTTTTTGTTACTGTAGTCCCATCTGCCCGATGAAAAATAACCACCTTCCGAGCAGAAGATATACTTTCCCCTGTTCCCTCTGACGGAGGCAAAAACTCATCCGTTTCATTATCGAAATATGTAAAAGACGCAATTTCAGTTGCCCCTTTTTCTATATCATAGACCTTTGCCTTACCATTTTTTGCAAATGCATTTTCACAAAAGCATACATTGCAGCAAACTATTCCTGTTAAAATTATAAAAAATATTTTTTTTACCATAATATTTTCTCCCATAAAAGACAGCTTCTTTCAGATTTTTCCCTGAATAGAAGCTGTTTAATTTTCGTATAGATTATCTGTAACACTTAATAAAATTATATAAATAATTTCCAAATCTTGTTCCTATATTTACATTTTCAGCACCTGTCGTATGAACGCCTAAAGCATACCATTGTCCATAATATACTCTCATAATAGGTGATCCACTTTGTCCTGCCGAAGTACTAAGCTTATATGAAAATAAATTTTGCGAAGAACCTATAATGCTTCCTTTGGCTTTCCACATTTGTCTGGAATATTCTGCTGGATATCCTGGAATACATACTACTATGCTTCCATAATCTTTAGCCTGTTTTCTAATTCCAAAATAACCTGTTTTATTCTTGTATCCATTCTTATTGTCCTCCTTTAAATATTTTTTAATGTTTCTTAATTCGTATTTAAATAATAACATATTTATCACAAAATTTTCTGAAGCGGCGAAATTCATATATAAATTGGCGAAATCCGTCTTTTTTAGAACACATTGTAGTTCTTATGTAATTTTCTACCTCCATATATTTCCAGATGTCTTTCTATCCCAAAATAAAAGATAGCACAAATCAAAAATCTGCACTACCTTTCAGTATTTTCATTAATTTATAAGTATAATATTACCCTTACCGTAAAAATCTGATTTGCATTCGAAACATCCATAAATCCCTGATATTTCTCTACCATCTTCCTGACATTTGCAAGACCAATGCCATGTCCTTTTTCTTCCTTCGTTGACAATAATTTATTTTGTTCTACATCCAATTCATGTTGAAAACTGTTTTTAATTTCCATGGAAAACATACCTTTTTCATAGTATATATTCACTGACATCCATTTATCTTCTGTTTGTTCTGCTGCTTCTATTGCGTTCTCTGTCAGGTTTCCCAAAATCACATTCAGATCAAATGCTGATATACACAAATCAGATGGTACCCGTACCTCATACTCTACATGATTCAGTTTCTTTTTTGCCTGTCCCAGAAGATAATTCAGCAGACTGTCAAGATTCTTATTCCCACAGCTGACCAGTTCAGACTGGTTCTGCATATACTCCCCCATGTCCTGTATATATTTCCGAATTTCTTCATTATTCTGATTTCCAGCCATAAGTGCAAGTTCTCCCAGATGATTTTTCAGGTCATGGCGTAGAGCTTTTACTTTCTCTTCCGATTGCATCAACACATCCAACTGGTGAGAATAAATGAGCATTTGTTTTTCCATAAGAGATTGTTCTTCCAGTTTCTTATACGCACTTATCAGAACATCATATAAATAGAAAATCAATAATACAACTGCCAAAACACAACATCCAAATAACACCAGCAGGATACGATTTTTTAGTTCCTGTTCAACAATAAGCAATTCTGCCAGACAAAGTGCTGAAATAACCGCCAGTATCATCCCATGCGGAGTTTTATCTTCTCCTTTATTCTTAATCAAGATTTTTTCTGAAATAACATCGCAAATCAGCAATAATAGTACAGTTATATACGCAGCACATTCACCGACTTTCCCTGTTATTGAATAATCTGTCAGTAAATGAACAGCTACTAAATCACATCCCATATTAGTTCCATATACAAGTAGTGTCACAAATATTTTCTTTTTCAATGCTCCTTCATAACACACTGTAATCAAAAAAATCAGCACTATATTTGTTATCACACTCATACCTGGCGAACAAAATATCAGATGTACCACTGCTGTCAAAACAAAAAACAATACATAACAGGCTCTTTCTTTTTTCTTTTCCTCAATATCTGTCCAAAAGAACAACCTCATAAAGCGATAGATTATATATGTACGCAAAAGATTCGTGCTTAATGTAGTTATCAACGCAAACATTTACTCTCTGTCCCTCCACACACGTTCCGCCAGTTGCTTTCTCACTGATTTCCGATATGGCTGGCTGATTGGAATTGTATCTCCGTTTTTCATTTTCACAGATTCATAAGAACATTCTTCGATATAATCAAAATTGATCAGATACGACTGATGAATCTGAATGAAATTTCCCGGAATTTTCTTTGCTATTTCTTTCAGTTTGCCATTAAATTCTTTCTGTCCGTCTTTTAAAACCAGATGCACTTTTTTATTCTGACTGCTGAAATACAGAATATCTTTATACAGCACCTTGAAATAATATCCACTGCCAAAGTACTCGAAAATACCTTTTCTGACTTCCGAAATTTTCTGAATCCTGTTCATGACATTCCCAACTTTTATTTTGTCTAAAGGTTTGATCAGAAAATCTGTAGGCTGTACACGAAATAGATCCATCGCATAACTGCTGTTCGCTGAAATGTAAACAATTGCAGTTTCCATGTTTTCCTGTTCTTCTCTTATAAAACGTCCCACTTCAATTCCATTTGTTGTCAGTAATTCTATATCCAGAAATAACACATCAAGAATCTTCTTGTTTTCTCTCAGAAACCGGCACAGGCTTTCTCCCTGATACCAGATATCAATATTCATTTGAAGTTTATTCTCTTTTCCATAATCATAAAGCATTTTTTCCAGTTCCCCGCAGAGTCCTTCATCATCATCGCAAATGCCAATGCAAAACATTTCTTTTCTCCCTTCATACTACATGCAGTATACAGCTCTTACAACTCTATTTCAAGACAAAAGTACCCTTTGATTTCGCGTAGAGTACTCTCAGGGAAACCAAAGGGTTCACATATGAAAGTTATTATTTTTCTTTATTTGCCAAAACAATATAACGGTAAATTTCTGCAAATGGAATCTCTTTTTCTCTGCTCAACTGTGCAACGCTCTCATATTCCGGATAAAGCTGCTCTTTTCCATTCAAAGTGCATACCTTTACCTGAACTTCTCCCCATGGAGTCGGAAGGGTTCTCGTTTCTCTGGGAAGAATCGTACGTTCCATTATGCTATAACGAATTCCAATCGTAGTAGTTTCTTCAAAAATAATATTCTGAAGCGTTTCCATATCTTCTTCCTTACAGATCACATTCAGAACCCATGCAGGTCTGTTCTTTTTCATAAAAACAGGCACATAATGCACATCTCTGGCACCGGCTTTCATCAGACGTTCCATGACAAATCCCAGAACTTCTCCACTGCAGTCATCAATGTTTGTTTCCATCTTGATAATCGTATCTTTGGTTTCCTGATTTTCAGCTTTCGGATTATTTCCGATTTCCGGGTTTTTGAATTCTTCTGTCTGAGCCTTTTCTTCATCTATTTCTGCGCTCTGTGAGATAATCATTGCCCTTAGGATTCCCGGGCATTCATACTGGCGTTTACCTGCACCGATTCCAATCTTCTGGATTTCAAATGTTTCCGGAAGTTTATCCTTTGTTTTCACTGCTGCCACTATCGCCGCACCTGTAGGCGTTACAAGTTCACCTTCTACCTCTGTCATTTTCAGATATAAATGATTGGCACTTACTATATTTGCAACTGCCGGAACCGGGATTGGCAGGATGCCATGCTGACAACGGACAGTTCCCCGTCCCTCACAGAGAACAGGAACGATTACCTCTGTAACATCCAGATTATCCAAGCAGACTGCCACAGACACAATATCCACAATAGAGTCCACTGCTCCCACCTCATGAAAATGCACCTGATCCACAGGCACATTGTGTGCTTTACTCTCTGCCTCTGCAAGAATTTCAAATATACGCAATGCGATCTTCTTTGCATTCTCAGTCATTGCGCTATGCTCTATAATATAGGTAATTTCTTTTATTCCACGGTGTTCGTGATGGTGATGGTCTTGCGCTGTTCCTGTGCCATGGGCGTGATTGCTCTCATGGCCTTCATGATGATGTCCATGCAGATATTCCATATCATGGTCATGATTTTCATGCTCTTTATCCAGCACAACATCAAAATCACATGCATCTATTCCGGACTTCACAACTCTGCTGATCTTTGTCTCAAATCCTGATACCTTAAGACTCTTCAGCACCCTGTCCAGCACTGAGCGGTCAGCTCCCAGATCAAGAAGAGCCGCAACCGTCATATCACCACTTATCCCTGAATAACATTCCAGATATAATGTTTTTCCCATAATCAATTTCCTTTCTCATCTGTACCTGCTGCCAGACGGTTAATCTGTGTTGCCAGATAGCCGGCACCGTAGCCGTTATCAATATTCACCACAGCAATCCCGTTCGCACAGGAATTGATCATGGTAAGAAGTGCCGAAAGACCATGCATACTTGCACCATAACCCACAGAAGTCGGTACTGCGATCACCGGTCTGCTCACCAGACCGCCCATCACACTGGCAAGAGCTCCCTCCATTCCCGCAACTGCAATTACACAGTTCGCACTCTGGATCGTCTCCAGTCTGGAGAATAAACGATGCATTCCGCTGACTCCCACATCATAAATCCGTTCAACATTTGTGCCAAAATATTCCGCTGTCTGTGCAGCTTCCTCAGCAACCGGAATATCTGCAGTTCCTGCTGAACACACGGCGATCTTACCAATACGCTTCTTATCTTTCTTCTCAACTTTTAAGATGCGTGAGATCGGATCATATTCTGTCTCCGGAAACTTCTCCTTCACCAGTTCATACTGATGTTGGGAAGCTCTGGTTCCGAATACCTCACCGTCTTCTCTGTATAATCTTTCAAAAATATTCAGAAGATGTTCATCTGCCTTATTACTGCAGTAGATTACTTCTGCGAAACCGGTTCTTGCCTTACGGCTTGTATCCAGCTTCGCATACCCCATTTCTTCATAACTTTCTTTCTTAAGGATTCGCTCTGCCTCCTCCACAGATACAGAACCACTTTTTACACTTTCAAGAATTTCCTGTAAGGTCATGGATTCCTCCTTTTAGAACACCACCTGCACCAGAAACATACAGACAACCGTTCCCACTATAATACTGAGCAGTGTATTTCTCTTCCACAAATGAAGATTTTGCTGTTATCATTCTTTATCCTTATCAACGCCCTTATTTCCACGCTGATCATAGTCATCCAGGAAATTATAATATTCTCCATCTTTATGATATCCCATAACAGTACGAAGATTAATATCCCGCACACTGTTAAAGATATTCGTCTCGATCACACTACTTGTATTTCTAAACTGTGCAACCAACTCTTTCATCTCATCACGCTTGGAACCACGTCCGCCCCCACAGCTTACACAGTTCTCGGTGAAACGGCATGCACACTGAATGAAGTGCAACCCATTAGTATCTCTCCATGCCTTGATCGCAGATTCCTTGATCAGATACATGGGACGGATCAGTTCCATTCCCTCAAAATTCTGACTGTGCAGCTTCGGCATCATAGTCTCCACCTTACCACTGTACAGCATACCCATGAGGATTGTCTCGATCACATCATCAAAATGATGTCCCAGCGCAATCTTATTACATCCCAGCTCCTTGGCATGAGAATACAGATAACCACGTCTCATTCTCGCACACAGGTAACAGGGATTATTCTCAATTTCTGCCACTGTATCAAAAATATCACTTTCAAAAACCGTAAGAGGAATTCCCAGAAGCTCTGCATTATCCTGAATAATCTTCCAGTTATCCGCATTATAGCCCGGATTCATTACCAGAAACACCAGTTCAAAATGAATCTTCCCATGACGCTTCAGCTCCTGAAGCAGCTTCGCCATCAGCATAGAGTCCTTACCACCTGAAATACAGACAGCAATCTTATCTCCCTCCTGGATCAGCTGATACTCATTCAAAGCCTTGGTAAACGGTCTCCAGACTGTCTTTCTGAACGTCTTGATAATACTGTGCTCAATCTCCTTCGTCTTCAGTTCCTTCTGATCCTTAGCATCATTCTCCATAAAACGGCTCAGAGAAAGTCTCAGATAGGCACGATATCCACCTTCAATATTCACAGCCTCATACCCTGCATCACTCAGCTTCTCCACACAGTCCCGGCTTCTGTCCCCCGTATGGCAGAGAACATACACCATCTTCTCCCTGTCCACAGACTCCATTCTTTCCTCAAACTCATCCAGCGGAATATTCACTGCCCCCGGAAAAGATCCCCTGCTGTACTGATCCGCCGGCCGCACATCCACGATCGTAATCTTAGAAGAATCAATCTTCTCCAGCTCTTCCACACTAATTGTATTCATATATAACCTGCCTTTATCTATTAAAATCAATCACTTACCTCTGATGAATCACCCTGTATTTCCGCCCAATTCACCAGCCATCATTATACTTTGAAACCCCATAATAGTCAACATATTCCCTTGCCGTTGACTCGTAACAGTCCCTGTTTCGTTACTGTGTGAACGGAGTGAACAGTAACACAAAAGGAACAGAGCCAATACCCTGTTCCCCTTTTATTATTTATAAACTTTTACACCAAAGGATTCATGAATGATAGTACGAGCCTCTTCAATGGTTTTAAACTCTTCTGCTTTCAGCATCTGTGCTGTGATATTTCCGATTGCAGTTGCCTCTCCTGGACCTGCATGGATTTCTTTCTTTGTTGCCTTTGCAGTCAGCTCATTGAGATATCCTGCGTTGGAACCGCCGCCCACGATATGAATACGGCTGTAAGTCCTGCCTGTCATCTCTTCCAGCTCTTTTGCTGTCTTTGCATAGCATTCTGCAAGACTTGTGTAGATAACTGTTGCAATCTCTCCCAGAGTTTCCGGAACCTTCTGTCCTGTTCTGCGGCAGTAATCCTTAACTTCCTCTGTCATATTGTCAGGAGAAAGGAAACACTCATCATTTGCGTCTACTCTTGACGGGAAATCCTTTGCTTCCTCTGCCATTGCGCAGATTTCTGCAAAGCTGTATGCATCATTTACTTCATGACGCACAGACTGGATCATCCAGAGTCCCATGATATTCTTCAGGTAACGGAAACGGCCTGCATAACCGCCTTCATTTGTGAAGTTCATCTCACAGCTCTTCTCAGAGCAGTCAGCTTCTTTTCTCTCAATTCCCATCAGTGACCATGTTCCGGAGCTGATGTAGATAAAGTCATCGTCATTTGCAGGAACTGCCAGTACAGCGGATCCTGTATCATGTGTTGCAGGTGCAACTACTTCCAGATCAAAGCCCACTTCTTCCCTGATCTTATCTGACAGATGTCCGATGCCTGTTCCGGGCATAATCAGCTTCTGGAACATTTTTCTCGGATAACCGAGCATATCGATCAGTTCATAATCCCAGTCCTTAGTGATCGGGCTTACAAGCTGTCCTGTCGTAGCTTCTGTGTACTCACAGGTTTTCTGTCCTGTAAGAAGGAAATGGAAATAATCCGGCACATGAAGAAGTGTCTCCGCCTGTTCCAGATATTCCGGATGTTTCTTTTTCACTGCCATCAGCTGATAGATCGTATTATAATCAGCTTTCTGGATACCTGTTCTTGCATAGAGATCTTTCAGGGAAATTGCCTTATAAACTTCTTTATCCATTCCCTCTGTACGGTGGTCACGATATCCTACTGTATTTCCAAGAACATTGTCATTTTTGTCCAGAAGTACGAAGTCAACGCCCCATGTGTCCACGCCCATACTTACCGGAATCTTGCCAATTTCTTTACATTTCTTCAGACCATTTACTACCTCTTTGAAAAGACGGTCAAATTCCCAGCAGAGTTCTCCGTCTTTCTTTACCATTCCATTCTCAAAACGATAGATTTCTTCCAGAACCATTTTTCCGTTTTCCATATGTCCAATGATGTGACGTCCGCTGGATGCTCCGATATCTACTGCTAAATAATATGCTGCCATTGCAAAACCTCCTCAATATATGAATTTATACGCTCTTCATATCTGATGATTTTATTTTATCTCAACTTACTCCCCAAAATAAGAACCTTGTTTGTCTGAAAAAGTGTCCTTATTTGCTCTTTTGAAATCTATCGTCGAAATAAGTATCTTTACAACTTAATAAAATCATCATTTCCAATCATTGTTTTATTGTTTGAACAACAACGCCGCACTTGCCATACGGCAGTGCGGCGTCTGTATTTGTATTAATAATTAATACTTAATTCTAAGGATTCATTTCCTCTCGATATTTACTTATCGATTAGTCATAAAGGTTAGGAGCGATTTCTTCGCTGTCCATGTTTGTGGAATCATACCAGTATCCATCTGTAGGAACATCTTCAAGTTCCTGTCCGTTAGCTGCTGCTGTCAGAGCGTAGATTGCATAGTAACCCATCATCAGAGGAGACTGTGTAACAGCACCGATGAATGTTCCATCCTGTACAGCGGCTTTAATGATAGAACCAGCATCGAAACCAACACCGATAACATCGCCTGCTCCTGCGTCAGAACCAAGAACGTTCAGGTTAGCATTAGCTGCAAGAACACCTTCTGCTGCTGTCTGGTTGGAACCGAAGATAGCGATGCAGTTTTCCTGAGAAAGGATTGCCTGAGCCTCTGTTGAGCAAAGCTCTACAGTTGTCTGTGCAGGAACAGCGACCTGGATAACAACGTCTGCGTCTGCTTCTTTTGCATCTGCACCTTTAGCTGCGTTTACATAGAACTCGTTACCTTTAACTGCAACTGTTTTTCCGTCAGCCTGAATAAGTTCGATCATTTTGTCAATGAATCCGCCACCACGCTGCTGGATGTTCTGACCTGTGGCATCCTGGTTAACTTCACCGATGATAACCTGTCCATCTGCATTAGCTATAACATCTTTGATTGAATTATACATGTTTTCAGCTGCAACAGAACCAGCCTGTGCGTTGTCTGTACAAACTTCACATACTACAGAGCCTTCCGGAGCGTCAGCGATACCTGTATCAAATGTTACTACCGGGATTCCTTTGTCAACGCATTCCTGAAGTGCATCAAGAACGGAAGAAGTATCGCATGCAGCAAGACCTAAACCTGCCGGCTTTGCAGCGATTGCTGTGTTGATCATGTTAACCTGGTCAGCGATATCAGATTCACTGTTTGGTCCCTGTGCTTTGTATGTAACACCAAGTTCATCAGCAGCTTTCTTCATACCTTCCTGAGCTGCATCCCAGTATGTAGACTGGAAAGATTTAACCATCATCGGGAAATCATAAGCTTCATTAGCTTTCAGATCTTTGAACTGTTCCGGCATATCGGCTGCCATAACGCTTGATGCGGACATTCCTGCTACCATTGCTGCACACATAACTAATGCGATCACTTTTTTTGCTTTCATTTAAAATTTCCTCCTTTTAAATATACATTTTTAATATAGTTTTTTTATAAATGATACCCCGGAGGCTTCCTCTCTCGTTCCGCCTTCCCCAAAATACACATATGACAATACTGTCGCCGAACATCCCCTGGAAGCCCTCCGTTGTTTCATATCCTGCTGTTTTGCATCTGTCGTAAGATGCATTTTTCTTTATTCAGTTTTGAAAATTATTTTGCTGCTGCTTTCTTTTCTTTCATGATATCGATCAGTACTGCAATGATAAGAACTGCACCTGTAATGATCTGCTGCCAGTTTGCCTGAAGTCCGATATATGGAAGACCGGTTTTCAGAAGCATGATAACGAAGATACCGGCTAAAGTACCGATTACTGATCCATAACCACCTGTTGCTGCAACACCACCTACGAATACTCCACCGATGGCATCCATTTCAAGTCCTGCACCGGTACCAGGCTGTACAGTTGGTGTAACTGCCGCATATGCGATAGCTGCAAGACCTGTGAAGAGTCCGCATACTACATATACCATAACATGATAGAATTTAACGTTGATTCCCGAAAGAGCTGCTGCTTCTTTATTGGAACCGATCGCGATCGTATAACGACCGAATTTTGTATGATTCAGAACATATTCCATTACAAGGACCAGAATGATCATCCATAAGAAACCGATAGGATAACGGGAAGCACTTCTTCCTGTTCCAACTGTAATCTTAAAGATTGAATGGAACCATCCGCCCTCCTGTGTAAGTCCCGGCCAGGGAGTGGCACTGCACAGGGATCCTGCACCTCGGGTAATCATACAGGTACAAAGTGTTGCAAGGAATGGCGGCAGGTTCATAATACCGATCAGCACACCATTTGCTGCTCCTACAATAATTCCAAGTACAATGCAAAGTAACATTGCAAGTACAACCGGAAGATTATTATTTCTTACCAGAGATCCTGCGATCAATGCGTAACATACCATACCTGTTCCGATTGACAGGTCTACACCTCCTGTAATAAGAGGGAATGTAACACCGATTGCCATCAGAAGATCATAATATGAGAAATCCAGCATACTCAGGATTGTGGTATACTGTCTGAACTCCCTGCTCTTAAAGGAGAAAATTGCAAACAGTACAATAATAACCAGTAATACAATAAATCTCTGATCACTTAAAATACTTTTTTTCTTCTTAGTCATGACTTTCCTCCTTAATTGATGTTCCGTGTTGCATGATTCATAATGTGTTCCTGTGTAGCTTCGGAAATATCAATATTTCCTGTAATCTTGCCTTCACACATAACGATAATGCGGTCACTCATACGGAGAACTTCTGTCATTTCAGAAGAAATCATGATAATAGATTTACCTTCTGCAGCCAGTCTGTTCATTAACTTGTAAATTTCATTCTTGGCACCAACATCAATACCTCTGGTCGGCTCATCAAAAATAAGAATCTCACTGTCTCGTGTCAGCCATTTTGCGATAACGACCTTCTGCTGGTTACCACCGGAAAGATTGACTACCAGCTGCTCGCAGTTTGGAGTTTTGGTTGCCAGCTCTTTAACGTATTTCTCTGAAACCTCTTTTTCTTTTGATTTATTAATGAAGATACCACTGGTAAATTCTTCCATGGTTGCCAGCGTAGTATTCTCTGTTACAGATTTCTGTACGACACAACCATATCTTCTTCTGTCCTCTGACAGATAACCAATACCATATTTAACTGCATCCTGAGGACTGTTGATAGTTACCTCGCGAAGCTGTCCGTCTTTTCCCCTTATAGAGATCTTTCCACTCTGTTTCGGGTCAGCACCAAACAGTGCTCTTGCTGTCTCAGTACGTCCGGCTCCCATCAGTCCTGAGAAACCAAGAATCTCACCTTTGCGAAGTTCAAAGCTTACATTCTGAACCATCTTACCTGCATTCAGGTTCTCTACCTTAAGAACAACAGGTGCATCCGGTGCAACCATGCTGTGTTCCTTAGGATCTTCATAAATGACACGTCCAACCATCATGTTGATGATGTCTTCTTTTGTACTGTCTGCTGTGATCAGCGTTCCTACATAACCACCATCTCGCATGACTGTTACTCTGTCAGTGATCGTTTTGATCTCATCCATACGGTGGGAAATATAAACGATTCCAAGACCTTTCTTACGAAGATCACGGATAATCTCGAATAAGTCTGCAATCTCTTTCTCTGTCAGTGCTGCTGACGGCTCATCAAAGATAATAACCTCTGCTTTGTGGGAAATAGCCTTTGCGATCTCACACATCTGCTGTTTTCCGACGGTAAGATTGTTCATCTTTTCTTTTGGATTGATTTCAATGTTCAGTTCCTGAAAGAGTTTTTTGGAATCTTCGATCATTTTCTTATCATCAATGCTGAACCCTTTCTTTGGTTCACGTCCGATAAAAATATTCTGAGCTACGGTAAGATCACCTACCATGTTCAGCTCCTGATGCACGATTACAACACCTGCATCCTGCGCTTCTCTTGTGTTATGGAATTCAGTTTCCTTTCCTTTATAGGTAATGGATCCTGAATCTTTCTGATAAATACCGGTAAGAACTTTCATCAATGTAGACTTTCCGGCACCGTTTTCTCCCATAAGAGCATGTACTTCGCCGCGTTTCACTTCAAAATTAACGTGATCCAGAGCATGAACTCCAGGAAAGGACTTATCAATGTCCTTCATAGTCAAAATAACTTCACCCATTGTTACATCCTCCCTTCCGATCAGTTCTTTCTGCGTCTTGCAGAAACGTCGACATAAACTGCTACAATTACGATAAGTCCTGTGATGATCATCTGCTGACCTTTACCAAGACCAAATGCCATGATACCCTGCTGAAGAAGAGAAATGATAAATACACCGATGACTGTACCGCCGATAGAAGCAAGTCCGCCAACCATGGATGTACCACCCATTACACAGCCTGCAATCGCTTCATTGTTGTACTGATCGCCGTATCCAGGCTGAACAGTTGTATAAGCACCAACAAAGAAAATTGCTCCGATTCCTACAAGAACACCGCAGATCACATAAGCAAGCATTCTCCATTTTTTTGTATTAACACCGCTGAGTCTTACTGCTTCGCTGTTAGAACCAAGACAAAGGATATAACGTCCCGGTTTTGTGTTATAAAGAATAATTCCACAGATCACTGCTGCTGCCAGGAAAATCACAAGTCCTACAGGGAATCCCTTATAGGAGATAAGATTTCTGAACCATCCGTTTACAGGATCACTTCCCAGTGGCCAGCTGACGGACTGTGTCTTTGTAAATACAGATGCAATACCTTTTGCAATGTTCATAGATGCCATGGAAATGATAAATGGCGGAACTGACATATAAGATACCATCCAGCCATTAAACACGCCAAATGCAAATCCGATCAGGATACAGATCACCATTGCTGCTGCACAAGGTACATGATAAGATGTCATGCAGTAACCTGAGATCAGGGCACAGCAGAACATTACCGGTCCAATGGAGAAATCGATTCCTCCAGTGGCAATTACAAATGTTACTCCAAGTGACAGAAAGCCCAGGAAGTATACATAGTTCAAAGTAGATTTGATACTGTCACCTACAGGGAACTTACTTCCCAGAACTACTTTGAAGACTACGAACATAAGAACCAGAATACATGCTAACAGGATTCTGTTCAGACCGAGTTTCTTCACAATTGGATTTTGTTTCAACTTTTCCAAGTTTTTCACCCTCCTTACGTTATTTCGTATCTCTCTTTGTTTTCTATATCTTACCTTACCTGTCGGATAATTGTAATGAAATATCTTCCAAAAAAAGGTTAAATATTTCCTTTTTTTCATCCGGAAATATTTAACCTTTTTGCTTCTTTTATCCTTATATTACGCAGTCGTTTCAACGCGTCAGTCAGCTAAACGGGAAGATCAGCCGTTCAATATCACTGTTATACATATTCTCCGGCGTAACCAGCTCGCATCCTGAATCAATATTCTTCTCTACTGCATCCCCGTTAAGCATATGAATGGTTTCTTCCACTCCGATATACCCCATCCGGAATGCTTTCTGCACAATAATTCCCTTATAAACGCCCATTTCCATAAGATTGATGGCCTCCTGAGAACAGTCCACACCAACTACTGCGATCTTATCTTTCGCTCCTGCATCACTGACTGCTCTTCCCACACCAACTGCAGAATATTCGTTCATTCCTGCAATCAGTTCCAGATCCGGATATTTCCTCATCAGTTCCTGCGCCAGTTCATAGGATTTCTCATAGAGTGAGTTACAGTAGACAATATCTACTATGTTATCAGCATAGTCACCAAGACCTTCCCTGAATCCCTGTTCTCTCTCCACAGCCGTGGAAACACCTTTTACATGGCTGACAATGGCTATCTTTGAATCTTTATCGATTAATTTTCTGGCATACTCTCCTAACATCCTGCCCGCATTCACATTATCTGTGGCAACTGTAAGATCCTGCAATTCTTCTTTTGTATAGGAATCAATATAGGTAATACGGATTCCTTTTTCTTTTGCTTCCTTCAGAAGTTCATCTGATGCATCCATGCTGGAAGGAGAAAACAGAATCGCATCCGGTTTCTGCTCAATGGCCTTTTTCAGAAGTTTATTCTGTTCTTCTATATTCTCTTCTTTATCCGGAGCCAGGATTTCAAGGTCAGATTCATATTCCTCTGCCGCCATCTTACAGCCGGATATTACCGAAGTCCAGAAATCATTGGTGTTATCCCTGATCTTTGGAATATAAATGAGGGAGCATTTTTTCGTCTGTGTCGCCTCCGGTTTCAGGATTCCGGCAAAAATCACCACTGCTGCCGCCATAAGGATTGCAACTGTTATAATCTCTTTTTTATGACTTTTCATGGGATTCCTCCTGTATTCCGGGAATTACAACAGATGCTGTGGTTCCCTTTCCTTTTTCACTGTGATAGATAATGCCATAATCTTTTCCATAATATAAAACCAGACGCTGCTGCACATTGTACACCCCAACTCCATTGGAACGGTAATTCACCTTATGCTTATCATAAATATGTTTCAGGGTTTCCTCATCCATTCCCACACCATCGTCCGTAATATCGATTACTGCATTCTCACCTTTCATATATCCATGTACTGTCAACAGTCCTTTACTGTCTTTATATTTTAAGCCATGATAAATTGCATTCTCCACGAGCGGCTGCAATACCAGACGAATGATAGGTACCTGTGTAATGGATGGATCTGCCTTTATCTCAAATTCCAGCTTATCCTTGTAGCGCATCTTCTGGATCGTGAGGTAACTTCTGACATATTCAATCTCCTGTCCGACTGTTACAAGCTCATCCTCATTGCTGATACTCTGTCTGAGCAGTCGCGCCAGAGAAGCCGTCATTATCACCACTTCCTCATTCTTCTTTCCTTCAGCCATCCAGATAATAGAATCCAGCGTATTATACAGAAAATGTGGATTGATCTGCGACTGCAGGGCTTTCAGTTCTATTTTTCTCTTCTGCTCCTGCTCCTTTACATTCTGCTCCATTAATTCCCGTATCCTGTGCGTCATCACATTAAAAGATCTGGTAAGACTTCCTATTTCATTGTCGGAAATCACCTCTATATCTTCAATATCAAAATTTCCTTTCTGCACACTTTTCATGGAATCACGAAGCTTCTGGATCGGCAGCGTAATATTTCTGGCAATCAGGCTGGAAATCAGAAGAGCAACTATGATCAGCCCCACTGCTACCAGCACATAAATACTTCTTGTCTGTCTGCTGTTTCGTAAAAGTTCAGACATATTCATGCATCCCACAATAGTCCATCCTGTGATATCAGAATGGGACAGTGCATAAATTTTCTCGTCATCTCCTTTTCCGACAGTAACAATATCTGATTTTGCATTCATAACAAGTGAAATGTTCTCTGTCTGCAGTTCATTATATAACTGCTGCTGTTGTGGATGATAAACGATATTTCCATTCTGATCAAGAATAAAAACATATCCTTTATCTCCCATGCTGCTCTGTGCACAGAGTTCACTGATCGCACTGTAATTCAGATCCAGAAAAACTACTCCATCCTCTGCTTCTGTTCCTGTATAATTGCAGATTCCTCTGCTGAGTGTGATGACCCATGGTCTTTCTCCCTTTATCACATTCTGCACATGAGAAGATGTCAGATTATACCGGTCATATTTTCCGACTGCATCTGCATACCATGGCTGTGTATTAAGATCTACATATGTATTTCTCACAGATAATCCATTGTCAAACAGAGATGGAGAGTTCTTATCCTCTCTGACAATCCCGATATTTCTGATATCCGCCCTGCCCTTCAGGATCGTTTTAAACTGTTCCACAAGGCGCTGTCTGTATTCACTGTAATTTTCGTCCTTTGTGGCTCCATATCCTTTTTCACTGTACAGATATTTATAAGCATCACCGCTTTGCGCGATCACTGACGCAATATTATCCATATAACTGATATACGAATCTATATTCTGATTCAGCTGTTTGATGATCGTCTGTGTATACATGACAGAATTTTCATAAATAGATGAATTCGTATATCTCAGAGATACCACTGTCACAACCAGCACAGCACTTAATACCAGGATCGACACCGCACAGAAAATAGAACTCTGAATACTCTTAAATTTTGAAGAAATCTTCATCGGCGTTTCTCCCTTGCATATTCGGTAGGTGTTTTTCCTGTCATCTTCTTAAATGAAATTCCGAAATAGTGTGGATCTGAAAATCCTACTTTTTCCGCAATCTCATAATTCTTCAGAGTTGTATTCTCCAGAAGTTCCTTTGCCTTCTCCATTCTGATCCTGGTAAGTGATTCGATAAACGTTTCCCCTGTCATCTCCTTAAAAATAGTGCTGAAATAGCTGGTACTGATATTCAGATAAGAACAGATACTGTTCAGACTCAGATCCGGATCCATATAATTTTTCCGGATATAATCCATAGCCATCATTCCCTGCCTCTGGCCGCTGGAACTATTCAGATCCTGAAGTGATTCAAATACTCCTTCAGCATACTCCTTCACCAATGTCACTGCTTTATCAAAGGTTTTTGCCTGAGAAACTTCTTTCAGAAGCTTCTCTCTCTGAGCAATGATCTTTTCCGGATCATCGCTCAGGGACTGGCAGGTATTTCCGATGGCACGTATCACCTGCTGAAGATAAATGCAGGCATAGCTTTTCTCCACCAGTGCCCCTTTGATCTCATGCTCGATCTGCTCCAGGATTTCTGTCACTTTCTGCCTGTTTCCGACCTTTATCTCTTCTGTCAGTGTTTCCAGAGATTTTATAAGATTAATACTGTTGTCCGTTTTCTTTTCTTCCATATCCAAAAGGAGGCTGCCTCCCAGCAGATACCGATAGCCAATGGCTTTCTCAGCAAGCTTATAGGAATAGACCAGTTCCTGAGGTGATCTCACCCAGCTTCCGATTCCTATAGAAGTTTCAATCCCGATCACTTCTTTTACTTTCTGCTGGATTTCCTGACAGATACTATGTATTTTGTCTCCGAATTCTCTGGATCTGCATCCTGTAAATATAATGCATACCCGGTTACTGCCTTCCTGATAAGCAACACCTGCATTCTCTCTGGTAACAATTTCATTTCCTATATTAAAAAGTACAAAGGACATCAGTGCGCTTTCCTGCTGTTTATGCATATCTACCTGATACATTTCTGAGTAAGTGTCCATATCAAAAACAGCTACTCTGTAGCTAGAACAGTCAAAGCTGATCCCCAGCTTTTTCAGTTCCAGAAGACTTACCTGCACATCTCTTGTACAATTTACAAGAGTCTCCAGTGCTTTCGACCGGATGACATCCACATTCTTGTGATAATCCTTTGAAGTCTGCGACAGGGATTCCATTTTTTTCTGTTCTTTTTTTCTGGAATCCAGCTTTTCTTTCATATTCCGGAGCACTTTTGTCAGTTCCATTGCTGTGACAGGTTTGAGCATATATTCACTTACATTATAACGGATTGCTTTCTTCGCATATTCAAATTCCCCAAAACCGCTGAATATAACAATAAGAATATCCGGATAATTATCATGAAGAAACTCGCTCAGTTCCATACCATCCATATAAGGCATACAGATATCTGTCAATACAACATCCACCTTGTGGCTCTGCACAAATTCCACTGCCTGTCTGCCATTCTCACAATCCCCCACAAGCTCACAGTCCAGGCTTTTCCAGTCAATGTTCTCCCTGATTGCATCCCTGACCAGGATTTCGTCGTCTACCAATAATATTTTGTACATATTAAGTTTTATCCCCCATAAGATCAGGCATCATCCGCTGCCTGATAACCCAATAAAAATTACTACTTCCTTTTACTTATTTAACCGAATCAGGTAAGTCCT
>OHZY01000287.1_pt1 | contig 19009 bp, 17 predicted proteins | sample 1580621 | NCBI WGS metagenome assembly OHZY01 (sample SAMEA3882535, study PRJEB24775) | human gut metagenome | biome: human-associated habitat; feature: intestine environment; material: feces | place: Netherlands | collected 2009/2010 | reverse complement strand
TGCGCAGATTTTTTCTTTTTATACAATTTTTTCAAGAATTCTATGTTTTGCCCTTTTATTGCATTTTTATAATAAATGTAATTTCTTAGCAATACGGACGAAAAGGTATCCCTTCGGGAATTTCTTTAATTCTTCCTCACTTAAGCCTTTTAATAATAAAAGCATTGCACCGTATACAACAGCTCCGATTACAATTGCAAGTATAGCTGCAATGGCATTTACCTTAATAACAGCAAAAATACCTTTGTAAACGCCAAAGACTACGACACCCATAATGGCAGATGCTGCCACCGGGATTAAGAAAGTTTTCACAACTTCCTGACGATAACCACTGTATTTCCGTAAAGACATTGCGTTAAAGAGGCACATAAAGAATGCAAATAAAGCATTCGAATATACCACTGCATAAATACCAAGATGTAAACCAAACATCATCACTAATAGTGCAATCAGATGCAGTCCCAATGCGATAGCCGCATTTTTAACAGGCTCTCTCATCCGGTTAATTCCTTGTAACAATCCATTGGATAATGTAGAAAGGGAATAGAATAAAATTGCCACTGCTCCCGTTGTCAACATGGTTGCTGCGGTAGTTCCTGTACTGCCATAAAGATGAAGCAGCTTTAATATCGGTCCTGACAGCACTGCAATTCCAATGGTACAAGGGAATGCAATCACCATAATAAAGCGGATTGCAATATTAATCTGGCTTCGTACGGACTCTCTGTCCTTTCTCGCATACGCACCGGTAAGATTTGGTACACAGGAAGCCGCCATCGCAGAAGCAATGGAAATCGGAATATTGATAATGGTCTTATATTTTCCGGAAAAGATTCCCCACCAGACATCAATATCATCCGGCTTATAGCCCTGTAGTTCCGCTACGTTCTTATAGATACCCTGATCTAAAATTGCACTGATATTATAAATTGTGGTACTTAAAAGTACCGGAACAATGGTCATAATCAGTACACGAAAGACATTCTGATAGGATTCTGTTTTGCTGCTGGTATCCCGGCGCATCTGTCGTTTAAAAATACGTTTGTATGCCAGAAACAACATTCCAAGGAATAAAAGTGCAAATACTGCTCCCATATTGGTACCCAGTGTTCCACCTGCAGCACCGTAAGCAGAGCCATACTTTTCTTTATTTCCAAGCACTGCTCCGATTCTTGCCCCATATCCATAGAGGATATAGGCAGCTGCAATACTGACAATCGCATTGACAATCTGTTCGATAATCTGTGAAATGGCACTCGGCATCATGGTACCAAGTCCCTGGAAAAATCCACGTAAGACTCCTAATACAGCAACTACCAGTATCGTCGGTGCCAGAACCTTCAATGCAAAAATACTAAGGGGCGTATTCAGCATGTTTGTGAAGAATGACGCACCAAAGAAAAGAATCAAACTTGCAGTAAGTCCGGTACCGGTTGCTAAAAGCAGGGCCCCTTTTACAATTCGATATGCATTTTTTCTTTGCCCCTTCGAGACACGGGCAGATACCAGCTTGGATACCGCCAATGGCAGGCTGTATGCAGAAATAATCAGCAGGATATTATAAATTTCAAAGGCTGCACTGTAATAACTGTTACCGGTATCTCCAATGATATTGGTCATCGGGATACGATAGAGCAGACCGATTATCCTGCTGACTATAGAGGCAATTGCAAGAATGGAACCCTGTACTAAAAAGTTGGAGTCACTCTTTTTTCCTGAACTCATAAATTTACCTCAAGTAATTTTTGAAATAATTATTTTGCGGAAGGTGGTGTAAACTCATCTTCTGTTGCATAGATATTTAATTTCTTCTCCATATCATTTAACAATACACATACCATGGTTTTACCCTGGTTTAATGTGATTTCATTTCCGGAAGCGTCATAGTATCTGGTTGGCTCGTTTTCGCTTGCTTTCTTCCATGTCACATCAATTACTTTACCGTTAGTAATATATTTTCCGGTTCCTTCACCAGTGCTCTCAACATCCAGATAACCGTGTGCATCATCTAACTTGGTATAATCGCAGTACTGAAGCAGAATGTTCTTAAAAGCAAGCTGTGTGCCTGTATTTTCATCCATATGCTCTTTTTTATACTGGAAACGATAGTATAAACCATCTTCACTGTTATATACAAACCAAGGATTGTTTACATAATATCCCGGCTGAACCACTGCTGCATCTGCTCCGTCTGTAAGTTCAATTTCTTTTTCATCATCTTCATTAAACTGATAATGTCCTTCATAATCGGAAGGCAGCTCGGTATCATAACCTTTTAATTCAATTCCGGCATCAAGACCATCTGTGCTTACAAATGCATTGTGTGGAGCCTTTCTTGACTTGTCACGATAGAAAGTAGCAGAATCAATGGCACCCTCTAAACCGTTTAAGTCCTCAACTTTGCCACTCTCTAACAGCTCAGTTGCGTAAATTGCCTGTCCGTAATGAACATAAATTGCATCAAATTCCATTGCATAATATGCATAGTAGTGACGACAGCTTCTTACAGAACCAATCTTGTCTAATCCGGAGTAATCCTGGAAAATTGGCATCAGACGGGTAATTCCGCCTTCAGCAGGAGCTTCGTAAAGTACGTCTGCCTGCGACAGCCCATACTGTGGCAATGCATCATTGGTATTTCCAATCATGATTGCAACCGGTTTCTTCTTTGCTAAATCTGCATCAATCCATTCACCGGTCAGGTAACTTCTTGCCATACCATCTTTGCCGGTTTCGGTTTCGGTTTCCTCTGCTTCAGAAACGGTTTCTTTCGGTTCCGGAGCTTCCTCTTTTTTCTTACATCCAGCTAAAAGACTGGTTGCCATCAGTGTCATGCATAAAACAATACTTAATCTCTTTTTCATGATGTTCCTCCATTTTTATCTTAAAATATTTAAGCATTCTAAAATCTCGCGCTGCTTTCCTTCCATCACTGCAGCTTCCTGCTCTTCCATGTGGTCGTAACCAAACAGATGCAACATACTATGTACAATCAGAAATGCAAATTCTCTTTGCATGCTGTGACCATATTCCTCTGCCTGTTCCCTGACCTTGTCCACAGAAATAATAATATCCCCCAGCAGAATTTCCCCTGTATCCGGATTAAAGCAATCCTCCGTCTGATTCTCTATCTGGGAAAAATCTCCCGGTACATCATATTCTAACATTGGAAAGGATAAAACGTCCGTCGGGCGGTCTATCTCCCGGAACTCTTTATTAACCTTCCAGATACCTTCGTTATCTGTCAGCGTAAGGCTGATTTCTGCTTCAAAAGGAAAATGCTCATGTTCCATTGTAAACGATATTACATCTTTTGCAAGTGTTTCATAATCAAAATCGAAGGTAACCTCCGCTTCTTTCTCTATCGCAAGGCTCAAAATAAATCCGCTCCTTTCGTTAAAAACTCTCTGATTTTAATAAACTGGTTCATGCCAAGATTCGCTTCATCATATAATCCGGCAGCCGATTTTTCGTTTAATGTCTGATAAATAATAATATCATGATTCCAGCTGTTCTTCACGGTTTCCTTGTCCAAAAGTTCAAATTTGGTAACAATACTGTCCACAATATGTACGATTGCGGACTCTATGGAACTAATAGCATTTAATTCACCATTGTATTCACTTAGAATCTTAACCACGTTTTTCGGGAAACAGTTAATCTCAGCAAGACGAACTCCATTTTCTACAAACGGTTCTCCCTCCAGCTTGCCAATCCGGTAGTAAAATCCTGCTGCAGCTACCGTTTTATCATCTGCCCCAAGCTCCTTTGCACATTCTTCTGCCACACTCGAAACTTTACGGGCATGTGCATAATCAATTTCCGAATAGTTTTTAATATCCTGTACCAGTGGAAAATTTTCTGCAATAATTTCAGCTAAAGTACGTTCTTTTTCATGCTTCGTATAATAATACAGCCTGTCTGCAAAAAAGTACGAAAAAACTGCAGTCAGTATCATGCTGCATCCTGCGGATAAGTACTGATGATAATTGATTTCAAAGCTGCTGATGTAATAGAAGATACTCGGAACAGCAAACGACAATGCAACGGTCATGATGCATCCATAAATTTTATATTTTTTCTGGCTGATTACCATAAGCAGAATTCCGGAAAGTACCGTCAGCATAGTATATGCCGCATATTCATAAAAACTGCCGCTGGAACACATGCAAAGCAGTGTATTAAAATAAATTCCGCCTAAAATACCAATCAGCTCATTTCCGCCGCAGGAAAGAATCATGACCGGAATCATGACCGGTGCCATATATGCCGGCATAAAAAAGAAACCCACATAACAGGCTGCTGCTGCAAGAAAGCAAAGAAACAGCTGATGAAAATCACTTTTTTCATTCCGGTTCAGATGCCCTCTGATACGTTCCATTTCAATCACTGCAATCAGCAATGGCAGATATAAAGCATTTATAAAAACAAGCACCAGTACACGGTCTATGGTAAACTTGCAGATTATTGCCAGAAAAACAGAATAAATCGCAACGGAAATAAGGATTCCCAGCATACGAATCATTCTTTTGGGTGAAAATCTATCTTCCTTCATTTTTCGTTACTCTTTTCGTTCTTTTATTTGCTTTTGATTCATAATCGTCATAGGCTTTTACAATCTTCTGTACCAAAGGATGTCTTACTACGTCAGCGCTGGTCAATTTGCAGACGGATATCTCATCTACATTGCGAAGTACACGTAATGCCACATCCAGTCCCGACTTCGTTCCCGGAGCCAGATCCTTCTGGGTAGCATCTCCGGTCACCACAACCTTGGAGCCAAATCCAATACGTGTTAAAAACATCTTCATCTGTGCCGGTGTAGTATTCTGTGCCTCATCCAAGATAATAAATGCATTATCTAAGGTACGACCTCTCATATAAGCCAATGGTGCGACCTCAATAAGCCCCTTTTCCATATTCCGCTGAAAGCTTTCTGCTCCCATAATCTGATACAGTGCATCATACAGCGGGCGAAGATACGGATCTACCTTGCTCTGTAAATCTCCCGGAAGAAATCCTAATTTCTCACCGGCTTCAATTGCAGGACGGGTTAAAATAATACGATTTACTTCTTCATTCTTAAATGCAGTAATTGCCATTGCCATGGCAAGATAAGTCTTTCCGGTTCCGGCAGGCCCGATTCCAAATACAATCATCTGCTTACGGATGGCATCCACATAAGCCTTCTGGCCTAAAGTCTTTGGTTTCACCGGTTTGCCGTTTATCGTATGGCAGATGCAGTCCTTATCGATTTCTACCAACGAGCCTTCTTTATGTTCTCCCAAAAGAGAAAGTGTATATGCAACCTTCTGCTCATCAATCATGTTTCCTCTCTCTGCCAGTTGTAAAAGTTCTGCAAACACCTTGCATGCGCCCTCTACATTTGCGGTATCTCCAATGACTTTGATTCCTTCATTGCGGGGCACTACCGTAACATTTAAGGTCCGTTCAATCAATTTTATATTATGGTCAAATTGTCCGAAAATATTGGAAACATGCTCTGCCGGTATATCAATTCTTGTTTCATTCAAGCTCATTTAATACTAGCCCTTCCTCTGTGTCTTCTGTATCAGGTGCTGTAAGCTGTTCCGTTTCGTGCCTTAAAGCAGCTTTTGTGCGCACTTTGATGATTCCTTCCATGATACAGTTTTTATCGTCCATATCTATAATAACATTTTTTTCTAAAATTTGAATATTTTTTTCTGCTAAATGTGACAAATAAATATTAAAATTTTCTGTAGCAACCGCTTCTGCCTGCTCTTTCGTATAAATTTCCTGTTCTGTCCGATACTCTTTTAAAGTACTATAATAGATTCCAAGTGGCAGATAAAAGTCACCATGGAGGCAAAGCTGCTTATAATCCGTGGTTTTGTCTGCACATTCAAATTCACCGCTTAATGCCGGAAGTGTTATTACTTTTCCAAAGAAATCAATGGAATACCGTTTCTTTTCTGCACCGGTCATTCTTTTTTCTTCGTGGGCAAGGGAAAATTTATCATGGTAGGGATATTCCGTCAGTAGATATATATCCGCATCTGCATTGCAATATTCATAGGCATACCGTTCCCCGCTGTCATTGGTCAAATCAATCCTGCCACTTACTAATATATCTCCTGCCTTTACTGCATCGCCGTTCTTTACTAGTGGGGTTCCATTTCTTGTAATAATGGATTCCACTGTCGCATCCTCTTCTGCTATCAGGTCTGAAGCTTCATACGGCAATTCTTCCATTGCTTCCTGCTGTACCAGATTTTCCTTGATTAATACCGTCATTTTCGTTCCGTAAATCTGTACCGATGCCCAGATGATTTCCGGAAACTGTGCCCGCAGATCCCGTTCTAACTGTTCGCAGTCAATTGTACGAATCCGGTCTCCGTAACCACTATCCTCCTCATCAAGAAATGTTAAAACGGTTTCTGTCGTAACAGATGAATTACCATCTACCTCCACATTCCAGAGAAATCGTGATAAAAACCACACCAGACCAGCTGCGAGAATTACTCCCATCAGGAAGCATTTTCGTTTCCGGTAACGGTTCATCCAGAACGGAAATCCTATTTTGCGCAGAATCCGAATCCTGCATCCGGTCTTGCTTACAAACGGACGGATACTCCAAAATGCACGAATGCTGATAAAAAAGCGATAAACATCTTCCTCTTTTCGAAGATTCCAGATTAAAATATTGTGATTGCCACACAGATTTAAAAATCGTTCCGGGGCATAACCACTTAAGACTACCTCAAGGTAACCGCCTATATATTTAAGCAGGGAAAGTGTTGTCATAGAAAACCTCTATTCATACTCAATACTTTGGATGATTCCTGTTATTTTCATCTCTTCATTCGTATAATAGGAAATGTTGAGATTTTTCCCACGAACAAGAATCCGGCAGCTTTTCGCCTGAATCCTGATATATTCTTTCTCGTATTCTAAGATTCCCTTATAATTTTCCAACAGCAGTTCCCTGTTACCCATAACGGTTACAATTGCTGCCCGGTAGACTAAGTCTTTCGGCAGTTCTAAGGATTCCACCATATGATTTTTAAAATCTTTTTTTAACTCTTTCTTATTGTTTTTCCTCATATATAACTATATGAGTTTTTTTCTTTTCTATGCGGTAATATATTTTAAAACTGTTTCCGGTGCATCCAGTGGCTCTTTACTGAAAAGAAATGCATTTTGAACCAGTTCCTTTGCATCGTTGCATTTTTCTGCATCATTACCATATAATTCGGCCAGACATTCTCCTTTTTTTACGCTGTCTCCTATTTTTTTCTTAAGGCGGATACCGGCAGTTAAATCAATCTGACTCTCCTTTGTCGCTCTGCCGCCGCCAAGGCTCATGCAGGCAGTTCCAATTGCCATAGCATTTAAAGCTTCTACATATCCATCTTCCGGTGCGGTGATGGTCTCTGTAATTGCTGCTTTTGCCAATAACTGCGGATGATAAACCTGTTCCTTTCTGCCACCCTGTGCTTCTACAAAGTCTGCAAATTTATCCAGTGCTTTTCCGCTTGCAATGACTTTCTCCATCATTGTTCTTGCTTCTTTTTCATCTTCTGCCACACCGGCAGCCTTTAACATAAGATACCCTAATGCATAGACAACATCCATCAGATCCTTTGGCCCTTTTCCATTCAATGCTTCAATGGCTTCCTGCACTTCCACAATATTGCCTACTGTATTGCCAAGAGGCTGTGACATATCTGTAATAACCGCATAAGTTTTCTTTCCAGCACCATTTCCAATGGCCACCATAATCCGGGCAAGTTCCTCTGCCTTTTCCACAGTCTGCATGAATGCACCGTTTCCGGTCTTTACGTCAAGGACAATAGCATCCGATCCGCTGGCTAATTTCTTACTCATAATGCTGCTGGCAATTAAGGATTTCTCCGCTACCGTAGCAGTGACATCCCGGAGTGCATACAGCTTCTTATCTGCTGGTGCAAGATTAGCAGTCTGTCCCGCAATTGCAACGCCAACCTCTGATACCTGCTTTAAAAAGGCTTCTTCTGATATGGAAGTGCTGAATCCTTCAAAGCATTCTAACTTATCAATGGTTCCGCCGGTATGACCCAATCCTCTTCCGGACATTTTTGCTACCGGAACACCCAGTGCAGCAATGATTGGTGTCAAAATCAGGGAGGTCTTATCTCCTACACCACCGGTGCTGTGTTTATCCACCTTTACGCCTTTAATACCGGATAAATCAAGCACATCTCCGCTATCCCGCATAGCAAATGTTAATGCCAGTGTTTCATCGTGATTCATTCCCTGAAAACAGATTGCCATCAGCATGGCTGACATCTGATAATCCGGAATTTCACCGGTTGTAAATGCATTTATCATCCACTGGATTTCTTCTTTACTTAAAGCAGCTCCTTCCTTTTTCTTTAAAATGAGGTCGTACATCCTCATAAAATCTCCTCCTTTTATCCGTTTCTTCTATTTATGATACGGTTGCTTATTTGTGATACGGTTCATGATTGATAATCCGATAGCTCCGGTATAACTGCTCCAATAAAATAACACGCATCAGCTGGTGCGGAAATGTCATCTTCGAAAAGCTTATTTTTTCATCTGCACGTTTTAATACTTCATCCGCAATTCCAAGGGAGCCTCCGATCACAAGAACGATATGGCTGTTGCCCTTTACCATCAAGTCACTGACTTTTTCTGATAAAGCAACAGAATCCAGCATTTTTCCGTTGATTGCAAGGGCAATGACGTAGCAGTTCTTTCCCTCTAAATATTTTAAAAGACGTTCCCCCTCTTTACGACGAATCTGCTGTTCCTCTGCCCCGGATGCTCCATCCGGTGTTTTTTCATCTGCCACTTCCACAATTTCAAGCTTACAGTATCTGCCCAGTCTTTTTTCGTACTCGGCAATGGCATCCCTGAAATATTTTTCTTTGATTTTTCCTACGCATAATATTGTTATCTTCATACTTGCAGTATACCTTATTTCAGAAATACAGACAAGGTTATTGTATCGTCGGATAAAATCACTTATAATAGTATTATGAAAGGTCAGGTACATAACATGGTATACAAGGAGAAAGATGCCCAGCTGGAAGATAATCGTTCTACCGCTTATACATTCCTTGGAGTTGGAATTGCCGGTCTGATTTTTGTCATTCTTTTTGCTCTGGACATCATCAAATTACCAATGGCTGATTATATGCGTGTTATTATGATTGTTGTAATGTCTGTTCTGTTTGTTATTTTTCTTGGAATCGGAATTACACATTTCCGTAAAATCAACCAGATGTCTGCGGATGCAGATATGGAAAGCAGACGCACCAGCGAAATTATGGAATGGTTCTCTTCAAACTATACTGCGGAAGAAATCGACCATGTCAGTGGTGCTGACAGCGAGCCTTCCATGGAGCAGCGTTACTTTATCCGTTCCGACAAAATTGCCGCACTTCTTCATGCTAAATTTGCCGGTCTGCCGGAGGATTATGAAGAACATATCTTAGAAAAGATTTATGCCGCTTACTATTCAGACAACAATGAATAAACAGCAGATTTCTGCTTAAATATAATACAATCAAAGGAGTAACAAAATGAAATTATTAGAAGAGAAAATTCTTGCAGAAGGAATCGCAGAAAGCGAAAACATTTTAAAGGTTGACAGCTTTATCAATCATCAGGTGGATCCTGAATTAATGAAGAAAATGGGCAAAGATATTGCAGAACATTATAAAGGAAAAGGTATCACACGTATTGCCACCATCGAAAGCTCCGGTATTGCTCCGGCTCTTATGGCTGCAGAAGCATTAGGCGTTCCACTTGTTATTTTAAAGAAACAGCCTTCTAAAATTTTAAATCATGATTTATATCAGACTGTTGTAACTTCTTATACCAAAGGAACCAGCTATGAATTAACCATTTCCGCAAAATACATCAGCGAAAATGACCACATTCTTATCGTGGATGATTTCCTTGCCAACGGCGAAGCTGCTACCGGTGCTATCCGCCTAATCCGTAAAGCACATGCCACCATCGCAGGTGTCAGTGTCTTAATCGAAAAAGCATTCCAGCCTGGTCGTGAAAAATTAGAGGAACAGGGCATCGATGTTTATTCTTTAGCAAGAGTATCCAGACTTGACAAGGGTGTCATTGAATTTGTAAAAGAAGACTAATTTTAAAAGCTCCGCGAGGATGCGCACTGCGGCGTATAAGGTAGATGTCGCAAGCGACCGCCGCAGGCGCAAGAATGTGTCAAGACACATTCTTTGTTCATCCGCCATAGCTTATTCCGGGAGATAAATGTAATTATATCTTATCACCGGGCTTGCCAGTCCATGGTCATCTACCACAAGAATAGACAACACATTATTGCCCTGTGGCATTTCAAGTGGTTCACTGTATACATCAGAATCCTGTGTTGGTGTTGAGCCATCCCAGGTATAGTAAGCAGTGGAACCGGCGGGAACCTGTATACTGATGCTCTGCGCATCATAATATGTTCCGGCAGCAGGTGTTACATTAGCAGAATCCGGAGCTTCAAAAGTAATTTCATAATCTGCTTCTGCAATCTCACTATAAAAGCCTCTTGCGTCCTTTGCTACTGCTTTGATGGTATATTCTTTCTCATCCTCTAAAGAAATCGGTTCTGTATATTCCATTCCCTTTTCAATCGGAGAATCACCATTTAACGTATAATAAATGGTACAGTCTGAGTCAGCCATCAGTTCGATTTCAATCGTATCATTGTATTCCCCGGCTTCTTCCGAAAACTCCGGAGCCTTTACTTCATAATTATCAAACAGTGCTTTTATTTTATCAGAGTCTGATTGTTCATATAAATCCTGTAGTTTATCATATTCCTTTTGCTTATCATATAAGGCAATCAGCATCTGATACGCTTCTTCATTGTTCTTATCAAGGGTAAGTATCTGTAACAAATACGCTTCTTCTGATGTTTCATCTTTTCGGAGACGGTACAAATCAGCCATCCGGAGTAATACATCCACATTATCCGGCTGCAATTTCTCAGCCTGTTCAAAATAGGTCAATGCCTTGGTATAATTCTTCTCTTCCGTGTAACTGATTCCCTTCTGATACTGATAATCAAAAGATTTCTTATGGCTGTTCTGCACCAGAAGAACAATGATAACACCAATGATTGCAATAGCAATCAGAACTGATACTGTAATCAGAAGTCTTTTCTGTTTCTTTTTCTGTTCTGCCTCTTTCTTTTTCTTCTGGCTGTTTTTCAAAGATTTTTTCTTCTTTCCGTTGGAAGAGGCATTTTTATTCGTTTTATCGTCTTCTTCTAATAATTCTTTTAAAATATCCTCTTCCACATTATAATCCGGAACAATCTGTGCTTCTTTTCCACATACAGAACAGTACACACAGCCTAATTTTATTTCTGCTCCACAATTTGCACACTTCATAGCCTTCTCCTATTCATGTCTCATAGCTTCCACACAATTGTTCATTAACATTGCAATGGTCATTGGTCCGACTCCACCCGGAACCGGTGTAATCGCACTACAAAGCAGCTCTACTTCATCAAATTTTACATCACCGGAAAGTTTATTGTTCTCATCGCGATGAATTCCTACATCAATGACAACTGCACCATCTTTTACATAGGATGCATCAATAAATTCTTTTTTCCCAATTGCAACAATCAGAATATCTGCCTCTTTACAGATTTCCTTTAAATTACGGGTTTTTGAATGCGTTACTGTAACAGTTGCATTCTCACGCAGCATTAAGATTGCCATCGGTTTTCCAACAATATTGCTTCTTCCAACGATAACACAGTGTTTTCCCTCAATATCAATGTCAGAACGCTTCAGAAGCTGGATGATTCCGGCAGGTGTGCAGGAAATATATCCTTTCTGTCCAATCATCAATGCGCCGACATTTTCCGGATGGAAACCATCTACATCCTTCTTCGGAGAAATGGCACGGATTACCGCATCCTCATCAATGCCCTCTGGCAATGGAAGCTGTACCAGAATGCCTTTTACATGTTCTTCTTTATTCAATTTATCGATTAAAGCCAGTAATTCATCCTGGGAAGTCTCTTCCGGAAGCTCATAAGAAAGAGAATCTATCCCAATATATTCACAGGCACGTTTTTTGTTTCTGACATATACACTGGATGCAGGGTCATTTCCCACCTGGATTACAGCAAGTGCTCCTGTGATTCCCTGTTCCTTTAACTGTGCTACTTCTTCTTTTAATTCATCTTTTATTTCAGCAGAAATTCTTTTTCCATCAATTAATAATGCCATGATACCTCCTAAAATAATCCTGTAATTACGCCGTCATTAGTTACATCAATATTATTTGCAGCCGGCACTTTCGGAAGTCCAGGCATGGTCATAATAGAGCCGGTAATAGCTACTACAAAGCCGGCTCCGGCAGATACATATACTTCACGGACATTTATGGTAAAGCCAGTCGGTCTGCCAAGCTTTGATGCATCATCAGAAAGAGAATACTGGGTCTTTGCCATACATACAGGGAAATTGCCCATTCCCATTTCTTCAATATGTTTTAATTCTTTTAATGCAGCCTTACTGTAAGTTACATCATCTGCTCCATAAATCTCAGTTGCAATCGTCTTAATCTTATCCATAAGAGACATCTCATCGTCATACAGAGGTTTGAAATGTGCTTCTTTATGCTCTAAAGTATCCAGTACTTTCTTTGCAAGTTCGATTCCGCCTTCGCCACCTTTTTCCCATACTTCAGATAATGCGAATTCACAGTTTCTTTCCTTGCAGAAATTCTCTACAAATGCAATTTCTTCTTTGGTATCGGTTACAAAGGAGTTTAAGGTAACTACTACCGGTACACCAAATTTTTGAAGGTTCTCGATATGTTTCTCTAAGTTTACAATTCCCTTCTTTAAGCTTTCCAAATCTTCTTTTGCAAGGTCTGCCTTTGGAACCCCACCGTTATATTTTAATGCGCGGATGGTTGCTACCAGTACCACTGCGTCCGGTTTAAGTCCCGCCTTACGGCACTTGATATCAAAGAATTTCTCAGCACCAAGGTCAGCACCAAAACCGGCCTCTGTAATTGCAATATCACCTAATTTTAAAGCTGTCTTAGTAGCACGGACACTGTTGCATCCATGCGCAATATTTGCAAATGGTCCACCATGAACGATGGCTGGATTGTGCTCTAATGTCTGAATCAGATTTGGTTTGATGGCATCTTTTAAGAGTGCTGCCATGGAACCGGTTGCATGTAAATCATCTGCCGTAATCGGAGCTCCGTCAAAGGAATAGGCAACAATGATTCTGCCCAGACGGCGTTTCAAATCTTCCATATTGTCCGCCAGACATAAAACAGCCATAATTTCAGATGCCACTGTAATGATGAAATGGTCTTCACGTACCATACCATCCATCTTGCTTCCAAGACCGATTACAATATTTCTAAGTGCACGGTCATTCATATCCATACAACGTTTCCATACTACCTGACGTGGGTCAATTCCAAGCTGGTTGCCCTGCTGGATATGATTATCTAATAATGCTGCCAACAGGTTATTTGCGGATGTAATTGCATGGAAATCTCCGGTAAAATGCAGATTTAAATCTTCCATTGGAACAACCTGCGCATATCCACCACCTGCGGCTCCACCTTTGATTCCAAAGCACGGTCCTAAAGACGGCTCACGAAGTGCAAGTACCGCTTTTTTACCAAGTAAAGCCATCGCTTCACCAAGTCCGATACTTGTTGTGGTCTTTCCTTCGCCGGCAGGTGTCGGGTTAATAGCTGTTACAAGAACCAGTTTGCCATCTTCCCTGTCTTTTACAGACTCCCATAATTCATCGGAAATCTTTGCTTTGTATTTTCCGTAAAATTCCAGCTCATCCTCGTTTATTCCGAGCTTCTCAGCCACTTCCTTAATATGTACCAGTTCTGCTTCCTGTGCAATTTCAATATCTGACTTCATCTTCATTTCCTCCTCATGGATTGTATTCTATAAATCTTTCTTAATTACCCTCTTCAATAAATGCTTCCAGCTGTTCCGGAGACATTAACACCTGTCGCGGCTTGGTTCCTTCATCCGGTCCTACTACACCAGCTTCTTCCAGCTGATCCATAATTCTTGCCGCCCGGTTAAAACCGACTTTAAAATAACGCTGAATCATTCCGATGGAACCTTTATCTTTATCAATCAAAAGCTTTGCAGCATCCAAGAAATAAGCATCTCTGTCATTTCCATCACCAGATGCCGCATCAGCACCAGTGCTTGTGGATACAGAAATATTGTTCATCCGCTCTTCAATATCACTACTGTAGCCTTCCCCCTCATTGTGTTCCTTTAAGAATTCAACCACATCTGATACCTCTTTATCGGATACAAACGCACCCTGTACACGAAGCGGTTTCTGTAAGCCCTGCGGATAATAAAGCATATCGCCTTTTCCTAAAAGCTTTTCCGCACCGTTCATATCAAGAATGGTTCTTGAATCCACACCGGACGTTACAGAAAATGCGATTCGGGATGGCATATTTGCTTTAATCAGTCCGGTAATGACATTTACGGAAGGACGCTGTGTTGCAATGACAAGATGGATTCCTGCGGCTCTTGCAAGCTGCGCCAACCGGCAGATAGCATCTTCCACATCCCCCGGTGCAACCATCATCAAATCCGCCAACTCGTCCACAATAATTACAATCTGCGGCATCTTCTTTGGCTTATCCGGGTCATCAATATCTTTGATTCCTTCTATTTTCTGGTTATAGCCCTTCAGATCACGAACACCGTATTCTGCAAATTTCTGATAACGGTCTGTCATTTCAGCTACCGCCCAGTGCAATGCACCTGCCGCCTTCTTCGGATCTGTAACAACCGGAATAAACAGATGTGGGATTCCATTGTATACACTTAACTCAACCACCTTCGGGTCAATCATGATAAGCTTTACATCCTCCGGATCTGCCCGGTACAAAATACTCATAATAATTGTATTGATACAGACAGATTTACCGGAACCGGTAGCTCCTGCAATCAATAGATGCGGCATCTTTGCAATGTCCGCAATCATGACTTTTCCGGCAATATCTTTTCCGGCTGCAAAAGCAATCGGTGATTTATTGGCATGAAATTCCTCTGACTCTACCAGATCACGGAACATAACCGGAATACTTTCTTTATTCGGCACCTCGATACCAATGGCTGCTTTACCCGGAATCGGTGCTTCAATCCGGATATCCGCCGCCGCAAGATTCATCTTGATATCATCGGACAAATTTACGATTTTGCTGACCTTTACACCCATTTCCGGCTGGAATTCATATCTCGTTACTGCTGGTCCACAGTTGATAGCCGTAATTGTAATATTAATTCCAAAATTCTTTAAGGTCTCTTTTAATTTTGCTGCTGTCTGATTGAGATAATCTCTGGTATCACCGGAAGCACCTGCACTTCCCTTTTTCAGTAGATTCACCGGAGGGAATACATATCTGCCACCGGAATTTTCCTGTTTTACGATAGATTCTTCTACAGCCGCCACTTCATCTTCGATTTCCATCTTGTCCTGCTTCTTATTCTTCCTTGGCTTTTCTTCTTCCATTACAGAATGCGCCGGTTCTTTTGGCAGATTGCTTTCTGCCTTTTTCTCTGCAATTGGTTCCGGCTCAAACGCAGGTTCAGATGCAGGCTGAATGATCGGTTCTACCGGTTTTACCTCTGCTCTGTGTATCGTTGCCACCGGCTCATTCATCGTATGAATTACCGGCTGTTCCATTTCCTGGCTGCCGTTGGTTGCCGTAAGCACAACTTTATTTTCTTCCTGTACCACCGGCATATCTTCGATATCACTCAAAGTAATTTCATTAATATCATCTGATTTGACTTTCTTTTTATCCGGGGATGGTAATTTGGTATCCAATGCCACACCGCTTACCTTCTTTTCCATCCGTCGTCTTGCCTGCTCTTTTTCTCTTTCTTTCTCCCGCTCTTCCCGGCGTTCCCTGGCAGCATCCATACGACGGATTGCATCATCCTTTGCTGAATCGTAAATGACTTTTCCACCTTTTTGCATGCCCTTCATAATAGAGCGTTCTGTAATCAGCACCAGCGATATTATCAAAACAATAATATCAATGACATAAGTACCCGGCACACCAAAATTCGGACACAGAAGCTGTTCTAATAATCCGCCGATAATACCGCCACCGGCTTTATTGTCAAAGCCATATTGGAACGCAGATATTGCTCCGGCTTCCTTGCTGCTGTCTGTTACCATCTGCACAAACAGGCATAAAAAGGATACAAATAATACCGCCGCTACAATTTTGACTGCTGCTACTTTATTTTCCCGGTTAGACACTGCGAACACCACTGCTAAAAAGAGACAGATTGGGAATACATATGCCATTAATCCAAATATTCCAAAGAAAAAGGAACTGACTCCGCTTCCGATTTTTCCTCCGATTCCAAAATTGGCAAGCAGCAAAACAATACAGACTGCCAGTGTAATCCAAAGAATCACTTCATTCCGGAAGGATTCCTGCTGTTCCCGCTGTTTTCTTGCCTTTGATGCTGTTGTTCCCGTTGTTTTCTTCTTCTGAGTTGTCTTTTTTCTAGTTCCAGTTGCCATTTCAATCTCCCGTTTACATATAAAAATATCCTCCAATTGATACCAGTCCCATTATGAGACAGTAGATGGAAAATATCGTGAATTTCTTTTTGCGCACTACTACCAGCATGGTCTTAATGCAGATATAACCGACTACGGCTGCCACCAGCGTTCCAACTATGTAATTCAAAACATCTGCAGACTGTAATGCTGCAAATTCAACATCCTTAATCTCTACTACCAGTGCTCCAAGTATTGCCGGAATAGACATGATAAAAGAATATTTTACCGCAAATTTGCGGGTCATTCCGGTAGAAAGACATGCTGTGATTGTGGTTCCTGACCGCGATAAGCCCGGCATGGTTGCGATTCCCTGACTGATACCGATTAAAAATGCATTGGTATAAGTTACCTGCTTTGGTGTCTTGCCGCCATCCGGAATCCGGTCTGCAATAAATAAAAGCACTGCCGTAATAATCAGGCAGATTCCAGGAACCAGTAAAATCTGCTCTGCCGCAGACACCAGATCTTTCGCTGCTATTCCAATAATTCCGGTTGGAATCGTGGAAACAATGACAAGCATCACAAATTTCCGGTAACTGTTATGCACGATTTTACGGTATGGTAAATCTTCTTTTGTTATCACACGTTTAAAAAAGGTTGCCACATTTACAAAAGAATCACCAATAATGGCAAAGCCTTCTTTAATCATGCGGAATATATCCTTATAATATACAATAAATACGGCAATCAGTGTTCCGATGTGAAGCAGAATATCAAAAAACATTCCGCCGGTTTCTATTTGAAAAAACTGTTTAAATATTGCCAGATGACCGGAACTGCTTACCGGCAGAAATTCGGTTAATCCCTGTATCAGACCTAATAAAACAGACTGTAATAATGACATAGCTGCCTCCTTGGTATCTCTCACTACAGTTACTTGTATAAAATTATCAACACTGTGCATTAGTATACCATATTTTGATGCGTTTGTCATTACAGGCATTCGTTTTTCTGTTCTCTTATAATCTCATGCAATTTATGAAGTGCCTGGTCGATTCCCCCCACTTCGTCAATCAGTCCTTCTTTTACTGCATCCGCTCCTACAAGAATGGTTCCCAGATCCTTTGTCAGCATGGTGGTATTCATCATGAGCTGCTCTAATCTTTTTTCATCCGCTCTGCTGTGAGATGCTATAAAATGAATAATCCGATTCTGCATCTGCTGGAAATAATCATACGTTGGCGGTGCTCCGATTACCGTCCCGCTCATACGCACCGGATGGATGACCATGGTTCCCGATGGCACAATAAAAGAATAGTCCGTTGAAACCGCCAGCGGCACACCAATGGAATGACTTCCGCCTAAGACAAGGGACACTGTCGGTTTACTTAAGGAAGATAGCATTTCTGCAATGGCAAGTCCGGATTCCACATCACCGCCTACTGTATTCAAAAGCACAAGAACACCATCCACCTGATCAGAATCTTCTATTTCTGCAAGCTTCGGCAGTACATGCTCATATTTCGTTGTCTTGGTATTGGAAGAAAGACATTCATGACCTTCAATCTCACCAATCACCGATAATAAATGAATCTTCTGATGCCATCGGCTGTCAGATAAGGAAATCTGCCCGGATTCCCTGATCAGTTCTTGTTCGTCTAACTGTTCCTTTTTCGATTCATCTTTTTTCCGTTCTTTGTTTTCTGTTTTTTCTATTTTTGATTCTGTATTTTGTAATTCTGCATTTTTGATTTCTTCATTTTTCAATTCCGCATTTGGGACTTTTTTCTTTAGCAGCACTTTGTTTTCTTTCTGCTCCATATCAGATGCTCCCTTCTTTCTGTCTGGATTATTTCTCGCTACTCGCGAAAAAAATAAGACAGGCAGTTTTACACTGTCTGTCTTATTATCTACATGATATTCTTTTTTATACCGGCCAGCCCTTTAAATAATTGTAAAGGTTCTCATAACGGCACTTAGAACTCTTCCAGGAGAAGTCTTTTGCCATGCCACGGTCAATAATCTGGTTCCACTGTTTCTTCTTGTCAAAGAAAATGTGTTTGGAATAATTAATGACAGAAAGCATTTCCTCTCCATTGTAATTACTGAATGAGAATCCGTCTCCGGTATTCTCATATTCATTATATGGAACAACAGTATCTTTTAATCCACCAGTCTCGCGGACGATTGGCACTGTTCCGTAGCGGAATGAAATAAGCTGTGTCAGTCCACATGGCTCAAACCGGGATGGCATTAAGAAGGCATCGGCAGATGCATATAACTTATGTGCCAGGTCATCGGAGTAACAGATATTTGCAGACACACGATCCGGATATTTCCATGCATAATAACGGAACATGTTCTCATACTGGCCTTCACCGGTTCCAATTACTACAAGCTGTGTAAAGTCATCTACGATACGGTCGATA
>OHZY01000285.1_pt1 | contig 19036 bp, 15 predicted proteins | sample 1580621 | NCBI WGS metagenome assembly OHZY01 (sample SAMEA3882535, study PRJEB24775) | human gut metagenome | biome: human-associated habitat; feature: intestine environment; material: feces | place: Netherlands | collected 2009/2010 | reverse complement strand
TGCGTTTTCCAGCCACACACCTATTCCAGAACCAAGGCATTCTTAAGTGATTTTGCCCGGGTGCTTTCCATGGCAGATATTGTAGTCCTTGCAGACATCTATGCCGCCAGAGAGAAAAATACGATTGGGATTTCTTCCAAAGACCTTTTGGCAGAGCTTCAGAAAAACGGTCAGGAAAGTTATTATTTCCCGTCTTTTGATGAGATTGAAAAATTTTTATCAGAAAAATGCATAAACAATGATTTGTTGATAACTATGGGGGCCGGAGACGTGTATCTTATAGGCGAACACCTTCTCCAACAGTAGTTATCCACATTATCCACATCGTAATTCACATTTTTGTGAATTATGGATGTGGATTTTTTTGTTTACATAATGTATTTTTGAAAATCGCCATTCTATCTGTATTAACCGCCAAACTGCTCCCATTTCAGTTACCATAATGCACTTTCAAAAGAAAGTTATCCACATTATTCACAATTCTGTGCAAATGTGGAAACCCTTGATTTTACTGGATTTTTGGTTAAAATAAGACTTCTCAATTTTAGATTCATATGCTATAATGTGGTCGGTGAAAGAGGGAGTTCTTATGACAGACATAACATTACATACGAAAAGCAAATCCACGGTTACCTGCGTATCCAATACCTTTATTGATGAGTATATGGCAGATGCCAATGGAGAATTTGTAAAAATTTATTTATATTTACTCCGCTGCATCAACGCAGCTGAGAATTTTTCCATTTCTAAGATGGCTGATAAATTCGACCATACAGAAAAGGATATTAAACGTGCCTTAAAATACTGGGAGAAAAAACACTTACTCCAGTTAGAATATAATTCCGGCGAACAGCTTACCGGTATCTGCCTGTGCGAGCCTGTTTCTGCGGTTACGCAGGATTCTGAACATGCAGAAAAGCCTACGGAAGCATCTTCTGTAGATATCCGTCCATCCTATACCAAAGACCAGATTCTGTCTTTCCAGAATGATGAAGCTTCCAGCGATTTATTATTCATTATTGAACGCTATATCGGACATCCTTTGTCCATCAAGGATTATGAAACCATTCTTTACTGGTCAGATGAATTGAAATTCTCCACAGACCTGATTGAATATCTGGTAGAATCCTGTGTGGACAACGGTCATAAAAGCATCCGCTATATGGACAAGATTGCCCTTTCCTGGTCTGCTTCTTCTATCCGTACCGCGGAAGATGCCAGACGTTCTTCCAGTGCCTATAAGCAGACACATTATGGTGTCATGAAGGCATTTGGAATCAGCGGCAGAAAGCTGGCCGAATACGAACTTGAACTGGTAGATAAATGGACCAGCCAGTTTGGATTTACACTGGATATCATTTCCGAGGCATGCAAACGGACACTGCAGGCGACAAATCAGCCAAGCTTCCAGTATGCCGATACCATCTTAGAGAACTGGCATAAATGTAATATCCACCATTTAGAGGATATTGCTATATTAGACACTGCTTATAAAAAAAGCAAGGCATCTTCTTCCCGCAATGTCACCGTAAACAAGACTGCCGCCAACCGGTTTAACAATTTTTCACAGCGTACCTATAATTTTGAACAGCTTGAAAAACAGCTCTTAAATAATTAAGACACTTTTTCAGGAATACTAAAGGAGCATTTCATGTCTCTTAATAATTCACAATACGATACTTTAATCCGGCAATATAATGCCAGACAGTTTCACAATCAGCATCTTCTGGATGAACGCATTCAGGAAGTCTACGGAAAATGTCCGCGCCTTACAGAAATAGACAACGAGATTTCTTCCATCTCAGTAGCAAGTGCAAAACAGCTTTTATCTGATGATGGAGCAGAAGATTCCTCTGTTCTCTCTTCATTAAAAGAGCAGCTTGCTGCTCTTCGCAGGGAGAAACAGAATCTGATTGCTTCTCTGGGTTATCCGGCTGATTATCTGGAACCGGTTTACACCTGTAAGGACTGTAAGGATACCGGTTATATTGGGAATGAACGCTGTCATTGTTTTGTACAGGCTGCCATTGATTTAGTCTATACGCAGTCTAATGTAAAAGATATTTTAGCCAAAGAGAATTTTTCGAATTTCTCTTATGCATACTATTCCAAAGAGCAGATAAATCCCACAACCGGATTATCTGCTTATGATACTGTAAAAAAAGCTGTTGCAGACTGCAAGTCCTTTATCGAGCATTTTGATACCTCTTTTGAAAATCTCTTTTTCTATGGAGCAACCGGTGTTGGTAAGACTTTTCTTTCAAACTGCGTTGCCAAAGAGCTTTTAGATAAAGGACATTCCGTTATTTTACAGCCTTCCAATTATTTGATATATTTGAAAAGGACACTTTCCAGAAGGACGCTGCAGCTTCTGCTGCCGGACAGAATATCTTCGACTGTGATCTTTTAATCATTGATGACCTTGGAACCGAACTTGCCAACTCCTTTACGGCATCCCGGCTTTTCCTGTGTCTGAACGAACGTATGCTGCGTCAGAAATCAACATTGATTTCTACGAATTTAAGTATCGACCAGCTTGCTGATGTATATTCCGAGCGTATCTGCTCCCGCATCTTCAGCAGCTATACGATGATCAAGCTTTTTGGAGACGATATCCGTCTTAAGAAAAAGCTGCATTAATTACGCATTCAATTAGATGCTATATCTATTGAACTATATAAGATAAATTATTTCTATGGAGGAACCTATTCATGTCAAACAGTGAAAGAAACTTAGAAACCCTTCCTACTGGTTCTCTTGGAATTATTCCATTACAGAGCTGCCAGGAATTAGGAGAAAAAGTTGACAAATACCTTGTCAAATGGAGAGACGAAAGACAGCATCAGCACCAGAATGATGCAGCTTTTATGGGCTACAAACGTGATTCTTATATCATCGAAGCTGTTACCCCTCGTTTTGGTTCAGGCGAGGCAAAGGGAATGATCAAAGAAACTGTTCGTGGTTATGACCTTTATCTTATGGTTGATGTTACTAACTACAGCCTTACTTATTCTCTGTGTGGTCAGACAAACCATATGTCCCCAGATGATCATTACCAGGATTTAAAGAGAATTATTGCTGCAATTGGCGGCAAGGCAAGAAGAATTACTGTTATCATCCCATTCCTTTATGAAAGCCGCCAGCATAGAAGAAGCACCAGGGAATCTTTGGACTGTGCACTGGCTTTACAGGAACTGGTTGCCATGGGCGTTGACAACATTATTACATTTGATGCACATGATCCTCGTGTCCAGAATGCAATTCCTTTAAAAGGTGGTTTTGAAACTGTTCAGCCTGCATACCAGTTTATCAAAGGTATCTGCAAGAACGTTCCTGACTTACAGATTGATTCTGACCACATGATGATTATCAGCCCGGATGAGGGTGGTACCGGACGTGCAATTTATCTTTCCAGTGTACTTGGTCTGGATATGGGTATGTTCTACAAACGCCGTGATTACAGCAGAATTGTTGACGGACGTAACCCTATTGTCGCACATGAATTTTTAGGTTCTTCCGTAGAAGGAAAAGATGTTCTGATTATCGATGATATGATTTCTTCCGGAGAAAGCATGATTGACGTTGCAACCGAATTAAAAAAGAGAAAAGCAAACAGAATCTTTGTTGTTGCAACCTTCGGACTTTTCACCAATGGTCTGGAAAAATTCGATAAAGCTGTAGAAGATGGAACTATCTACCGTGTAGTTACCACCAACCTGACTTATCAGACTCCGGAGCTTTTAAGCCGTCCATATTATATCAACTGTGACATGAGCAAATATATTGCTTATATTATCGATACATTGAATCATGATGCTTCTATCAGTGAGCTCTTAGATCCAAACGAGCGTATCCAGAAGCTTATAAAGAAATATAAAGCTAATCAGAAAAAGAAATAAATAACGGCAGCAAAAATGGCTTCGGAATTCCGAAGCCATTTTAATATCATGAGCAAAATAAAACTAGAATAAGTTAACCTTGCCTGCATATGTATCGTTTATAACATAGTATGCTGCATATTCTTCCGGTTTTAAATAAACCTTTAAAGACTTGATGCTGGATGCCCTGTGTCCGTCTGCTGTGAAAGCTTCTTTTGCTCTCTCAATCACGTTTGCAACAACATCTTCATTACCATCAAACTGAACAAATACTTCCGGTACAAGTTCTTTCTTCTCTGCCTTGGCAGTTTTCTTAGCCGCTGCTTTCTTGGTTGCTTTCTTTGCGGTAGTCTTTGCTGCTGCTTTTACAGTTGTCTCTGCTTTCTTTGCTGTCTCTTCTGCCTTCTTAACTGTCTCTTCTGCTTTCTTTACTACGGTTTCTGCTTTCTTCGCTACAACTTCTTTTGCTTCTGCCTTAACCTCTTCTGCCTTAACTACTGCCTTTGTCTCTGTAGCTTTTACTGCTGCCTTTACTTCGGCTGCTTTCTCAACTGGTCTCTTCTGCATTATAATTCCCTCCCTGAAAATTAATCACACACTAAAAACTTCTCCATTGCTAAAAGAGCTTCTTCTTCATCATTCCCCTCTGCAACAATGTTAACCGTCATTCCTTTGGACGGATTAAATGCCATAATTCCCATGATGCTCTTGGCATTAATTTTACGGTTATCACTTTCCAGAGTAATATTGCTGTCAAACCGGCAGGCAACCTGAACCAACTCTGCAATTGGATTATCATGTTTTTTTGAAACGTTTGAAACTGTAACTTCTTTTCTACTCATGTTATCTTCCTCGCTTCTAAGTAGTACAATTCGTACAAAAATTAATATATCCTACACGAACAGATTTTGCAATAGACTTTGTGAAAATACAGCACTAATACCGAAACTGCCAAGAAACTTCGGCTTTTTTTAGGCAATTTTATATGTTTTTTACGCCTTATTCACGCCTGTCTCTGCCCGTATCCCTATTCTGCCATTTTCATATAAGCAAAATATACATTACCTGCTGCATCAAATACATTCTGTGCATCCGTCATTGACATCTTCTCTATTGCACCGGTTGCCGGATTATAAACATAGACTCCTGCATTATCATAGCCTGTAATTAATACAGCTTCACTTCCACTACTCATGGCAAATACCGGTGTTCCCAGATTGACATAATATAACACTGCATCCAGATCACTTCCAGTCAAATCAATGACTACAGAGTCCTGCAGGGTATCCTTTAAAATTTGTTTTGGTGTATTTCCGGATGTCATCAATTCTCCTACACCAACATTTAATCCCTGCATCGAAAGCATACCATTGATTGCTTTTGCTATCGTTGTTCCGGATGCGTCTGCATCACCTATTGTAATCGTCAGTGGTGGCTGGGAAGATTTTCTTGCCCTCTTCCAGATATACTGCTGTCTGCTTCCTACCACAACGCCCACATTATCATTTGCCACTGCAATGGCTTTTGCCGCATTATCCGTTGCCAGCACTACTCTTCCGGCAGAATAAGCATAATAATAATCTGTCTCTTCCGGTTCTTTCAGATTCACATTTCTCGGCGACTCCAATACAATCCGCTTCGGAGTCAGCAGACGATCCGAGCTTATCTCTTCTTCCTGTAATAATTGCAGCTGCAGCTGCGTCTGTTTTCGTTCCGTTACCGTACTGTGAATGCTGACTACTTCTGCAGAATCTCCCTCACGATTCATAATTGTATCCTGTTCCGCCGGGACATAAGCCATACCGTTATACTGTTCCCGGTTCAGATAAATAGTATAATCCACAACTTCTACAGATGCCACATAATATCCATCCTTATGGTAATCTTTTAACACTCCGTGTTCTTCATCATCCGTATCTACAATATAAATATGATTCATCGGGAACTGTACATTTCCGGCAGAATCTGTATACACATCACTGTCATCCGCCTCGCCATAGATAAAATCATCTTCCATAAATGCCAGTGGCCGGATATACGTTCCTGCTGCCGCTGCCACTTCAAAGCTTTTCGAATTCTCCAGATTCAGAACAGTAATTTTCGAACCGCTGTCACTGTTGCCATCTGCAATATAAGCAACAAACTGGTTATCCTCTGATACCGCATAATTTCCTGTTTCAAATCCGCTGACTACTTCCTTTTCTTTGGTAGTAGCAAGATTAATCTCATACAGTGTCCCACCCATCATAATGTAGAACATTCCACTTTCATTTTCATACATCAGCTGTCCCAGTTCTGATTTCAGCACTTCGTAAGAGTGGGTGGATGGTATAAACAGTTCCTCTTCTACTGTATTTGCCACGCTGTCATAATGATAAACACCTACGCCCACCTGACCTTCGTGGTTTCCCCTGTTCATATAACCATATACAACAAAATCAGCACTTCCTGTTTCATCCACCTTAATAATCCGAATATCATGTTCCTTATGATTTTCTCTGGAATCAATCCCCTCATAACCACGGAAGCTGAACACCTGGGAAAGCTTTTTTTCTGTCGCATTGTAACACCAGAGTTCTCCTTCTTTTACAAAACAGAGAATACTTCCTGTCTCATTACTCTTATATTCCACATCGGACGAACATATTCCAAGCTGTAAATAATTCTCATAAAAATCATCATTCTCTGCCCGGAAAATTTCATCCATGGTTCTCTCAAAATTCAATAGATACATCCGGTCATTGGTATAACGGACACGGTAATATTCTTCTACATTGTAATATTCCAGTTCCCCATTATCTCCGGTTGCCGTCACTACATAATCCAATAGAATTACATTATAGGAATTATTGATTTCTTTGATGCTTACCGATGGGTCCGTCAGAACGGTCCCATTGAATTTATCCCATGTTACCTGTCGCAGTGTGGAATGAATACTGACATTGGCAAGTGTGGTATTATCCGCAGAAGAATCCGGTTCCATATAAGTTGCCAGAGAACCGCTTCCATCCTTTTGAAATGTTTTTTCATGGAAATCTTTTGCAAAATCAATGCTTTCCTTCACATAACAATCCTGCGGTTCAATAATCCTTGTATAATAATTTAAGGTATCATCCCCATGCAGTAAATGTATAATCAACAGATATTCCGCATTGGAATCCAGAAGATTCTGAATCGGAAGGTCTGCTGTAATCACTCCATTCTTCTGGGAATAACTATCTACCTTCGCATCTGCAATAAGCCGCTTGGTATCCATACTCCGAATTTCATAGGAAAGTTCATCCACTGCGTAGCTTCCATTCTGAACGCGGATTGGAAGCAGCCTGTCCGTATCAATCGGTGTAATGCTGTCCCTCATGTAAACTGCATTCATTTCATCTACATACCCGTAGAGTTCATTGATTTTCTGCTCTTTATAATAAAGCTGGACAGTCGGCAGCGTTGCCTCCTCCAGTTCTGTTGTCATATCAGGATTTGTTTTATTTGTCAAAAAACTAAACACTACGGTTGATACCAGAAACACACCTGCTAACACCAGTGCCCGAATCATTCCTTTATTCATCTGTATTCCTCATCTTCCTAAACTACGAAAAACACGCTTTGCGAGTTTCTCAAGTCATCGCGGTGCTCGTCAAATCTGCATGCAGGCATGCGATTTTTCTCGCTACTCACGTAAACAAACAATATAGCCATCAAAAAACGACAGCTATATTGTAATTCCTTTTTTGCAAAAGCTCAACCTCTATTTTATTACCTGCTACCAGCATCTGCGGCAGCGTCTGTAACGGCATCTGCGGTAAAACATCTCATGAAACAGAAGAATTTCCGGAGCATCCATGTCTTCCCGGTTTTCCCCAAGTCCCGCCTTATCACGGATTCTCTTACAAATCTGCCGCAGCATCAGCCGATCCGGATACTCGTCAAACATGAGACTTCCCTCATATTCCATCTTATCGCATTCTTCTTCCACCAGTTCCTGTACTTTTCTTATCTCCATCGGATACATCTCTTTCATGCGGTCTAAATCCTTCTGATATTCTAGCTCCGTCATGTAAAGATTCTGGATTGGATTTGTCATATAAAAGGGCTGTTTGCCCGGCATCTGTTGCTGTTGCATCTTAAAGAAAATATCCTGATTATAATCCAATGTTTCCTTCTCTCCTGATTCTCATCAGTATAATATATGCAGGAGAGACTGTTTGTTGACGGCAAAAATGCTGTTATCTGTTTGTTTCCAACGACATCAGAAATAATACCGCTGTCAGTTCCTTTGGGAACATGGCATGCAGTTTCAGAATTTCTTTTGACGTCAGTGTGTCCTGTTGTGCCGCATAATATGCAGCCGCAGCCACCAGCATTTCTTTTCCAAAGTTTTTAACTTCTGCAATCAGTCCTGCCGGCTCCCTTAATTTATGTGCAATGATACATTCTGTCACCTGTCTCAACTCTGCATCTGCCAACTTCTTATGAAGTGTTTCCACAAAATGTTCCATGGAATATTCAATTGCTGCATCTACATCAAATACCTCTCCACAGATTTCTGCCGCTGCAAGGAAATATTCCCTCGGTGACATTTTCTCCTTTTCACTTCGTTCTGCCAGAAGTGTATGTACTTTATTAAATTCGCTTTTCTTAGCAAAACGTTTTACCGGCATTTCATCCCTGACCAGTAAATCCAGTTCTGTCATCCGATACAAAAAGTGATCCATTGCCCTGCGGTATTTCTCCATGGATTCCTTTTCAAAGGTATATACATAGCCATAATATTTTCCATAAACCTTCATGGTATCCTGGTATCCCATTCTGGCATTTGCCATTAAAAGAGCATGTTCAAAATTCATCATGGTTCCAAGGGAGCGGCTTGGCTTGATATAAGTTACATACGGGCGCTTGGCATAGGCATCGTGTGCCGGTGATGTATGTAAATCAACAGCAATAATCTGCTGTGCTCCCATTCGGATGGCAAGGTCAATTGGAAGATTATCATAATAGCATCCATCCAGATACGTTGTCTCTCCGATTTTATGCATCGGGAATAATGGAAAAATTGCAGAAGATGCCAGAATATAATCTTTCATAAGTCCTTCCGGAATGTCACGCTTTGTCAGTTCGCAGGGTTTTAAAGACGGAAATTCCACCGTAACCAATCCAAAATCTGTCTTTGATTTCCGAATCTTATCCTCTTCTATCAGTGTTTCAATAAAAGCAGTAAAAGGTGAAATATCTGCACCTTTATTCTTTACATATTTTTTCAGGAATGGACCAATTGCCTCTCTCTGGTCATACATGCCCTCTATGGTATCCGTCAGATTGATTCCATCCTCCATCATATCTTCCATGGTTATGGTGCTCCATAGTTCATAAGCCCTGTCATAATCTCCCGTTGCCATTAAGGCTCCGTTAATGGAACCTATGGATGTTCCGGTTACAATCTGATAATCGATGCCAAGTTCATTTAATGCTTTCCAGACTCCCAGTTCATAAGAGCCTTTCGTACCGCCTCCACTTAATGCAATTCCACGTTTCATATAAGTCCTCCTCCGGTTATCTCCCGGCTTCTGCCCTTCTTTTAAGAAAGCCAGACTGTCAGTTTCTCTCCATTGAATGCGAACTTATTTTTACGTCCTTTGTAACATATCACAAATTTCTTATATACTTTTTCATAACCTTTATGCAGCATCCGGACCGTTAATGTCTCATCCTTTGTGATGGTCATCTCATATTCATTATATACACCATCCTGATATGTAAAATCTTCTCCGTTATCCTGATAATGCACATAACGGTCTTCTCCCGGATATACATCAAGAATCAGGGTATCCAGTTCAATCTCTCCCACATACTGCATCGGTTCAAAACAAGGGATAATGCTTCCTGCTTTTACAAAAACCGGGCATACATCAAGAGGTGCGTCTTTTACAATATACTGCTTTCCAGTATATTTTTCCCTTGTATCATAGTCATACCAGGTTCCCTCCGGCAGATACAAAAGCTTCTTCGTCATTCCCTGCTCTACTACAGGAGCTACCAGCATATGCTCTCCAAACAGGAATTCTCCATTGAGATTCCATGTTTCTTTATCTTTCTCATAATGCAATACCAGTGGACGGATTACCGGCATACCATTCTGCTCCGTCTCATGGAATAAATCATAAAGGTATGGCAGTAATTTATAACGAAGTTCAATATATTTCCGGTTAATATTTAATGTCTCTTCTCCGAAAAGCCACGGCTCCTGTCTGGTAGAACCCTTGGAAGAATGATTCCGGAACAACGGTGAAAAACAGCCGACCTGTACCCATCTTGACAACAGCTCCGGCGTCACATCTGCACCGAATCCACCTACATCTGTTCCGATAAATACCATACCGGATAATCCCAGATTGCACATCTGTGGAATTGCCATCCGCAGGTGCTCCCACAGGCTCTGATTATCTCCTGTCCATGCTGTGGTATACTTTTGGGAACCACTGTAACAGGCACGGGTGATTACAAATGGTCTTCTGCCGTCCTGCTTCTTCAAGCCTTCATAGGTAGCCTTTGCCATCAGATGTCCATAGACATTGTGCATCTGGCCATGGTCACATGGTCTGTCTTCGTCTGTAAATACGACATCTTCCGGCAGTTCTCCACGAAAGCTTGCCGGCTCATTCATATCATTCCATACACCGCGGACTCCTAAGTCCACAAGATATTTCTGTTTCTCTCCCCACCACTGTCTTACCTTCGGATTTCCAAAGTCAGGGTATACCGCATCTCCAGGCCATACTGCATTTACATAGGTATCCCCTTCCGGTGTCTTGGCAAAATATCCCTGCTCCATGCCTTCATCATACATATCATAACCTGGGTCTAATTTGACACCCGGGTCAATGATAGTAACAATTTTAAATCCTTTTTTCTTTAAATCTGCAATCACTTCACCAGGCCTGCCAAAGTCCTTTTCATTCCAGGTAAAGACCCGGTAGCCATCCATATAGTCAATATCCAGATGAATCGTATCAATCGGAATCTTTAATGCACGGTATTTATCCGCAATTGCGCGGATCTCTGCGGAAGTCTCATATCCCCAGCGCGACTGATGATAGCCTAATGTATAAAGCTGCGGAAGCGGTGTTCTTCCGGTCAGATAAGTATAATCAGCTACAACCTCCGGCATATTATCCCCGGCAATAAAATAGTAATCCAGATTGCCACGGTCTGAGCCAAAGAAATAGTATTCCTTATTTTCTTTTGCCAGATCAAAATAAGTCTTACAGGTATTATCAAAAAAGAGTCCGTATACGCAGCTTTCACGCAATGTTATAAAAAATGGAATGGATTTATACAATGCTTTAAAGGCTTCCGTATGTGCTGCAGGATTATCTGTATTCCACATCTCATAATCATAATTCTTCTTATTTAATACACCTGCTTTATCACCAAAGCCATAGAAGGCTTCGTCTCCTTCCATGCGTTTCACCGCCTGTACATGGTAATTCTTATCTGTTGCCTGCGGCACCTCATGTCCCTCTGCTTTTAAGAATTCGATAAATTTCTCACTAATCTGTGTTACAAATTCCCTTCCACCACGATAGTCCGCACAGAGAAGTTGCCCTCTTGTATCATAAAAGTCCACCATAAAATTATCATATATGCGTATAATTAATTTTGCAGTCCGAACCTCAAGATAGTCAATTCCTTCCTGCACATCAAAATGTATATGCTTTGACTTTTCTCCCTCGATGGCTTTTGAACGATGTTCCTCACATTCGAACGGAACAAACACATTTACAATGTTATCTGTCAGAACCTCTAAACTTCCCTTGCCATATTCAAATGCAAAATGAATGATTCCATTCTCCACATAATAAGATTTTCTTTTTCCCAGCATACTTTTTCCTCCGCTTTTGCTTATATTAGCAGTAATGTACCTCCCACTATCATAAGTAATCCAAAGAATGCCTTTGGCTGTAGTCTTTCATTTAAAAACACAGATGAAAATACAATTGTAACTACAATGCTTAGTTTATCAATCGGCACCACTACGCTGGCTTCGCCCAGCTGCAGCGCCCGGTAATAACAAAGCCAGGATGCTCCGGTTGCTATTCCGGATAAAATCAGAAACATTCCATCCCGGAAGGTCATACTCCGGACCTGTTTCTGTTTCTTTGTTACAAATACTACCACCCATGCCATAACAAGTACCACTCCAGTACGATATGCCGTTCCAAGATTGGAATTCACACCATCTATTCCCACCTTGGCAAGGATGGACGTCAGACTGGCAAATACTGCCGACAGCAGTGCATAGATAAGCCATGCCCGGCTCTTTGTGCCACTGCTTTTCTTTCTGGTAATCATGAGCATCGTTCCAACGCCAATCAATACCATGGCAATGATTTTCTTCTCGTTCAGTCCTTCATTTAAGAAAATGACTGCCAGAATCATCGTCAGGATTGTACTGGATTTATCAATCGGTGTTACTTTATTTACATCTCCTAGCTGTAATGCCCGAAAATAGCAAAGCCAGGATGCCCCGGTCGCTATTCCGGATAATGTAAGATAAATTAACGTCCGCGTTCCTATACTTCCGATTGGAGTATAAGATCCGGTAAGCCGTACCATAATCCATGCAAAAATCAATACTACAATCGTCCGGATTGCTGTTGCAAGATTCGAGTCTATTTTCTTAATTCCAACTTTTGCCAATATTGCCGTAATACCTGCAAAAAAAGCAGAGCCACATGCATATGCAAGCCACATATTTATTCCTCTTTTCTATTATCCCGGGAAAATTCTGTCTTAATCTGCACTGCAGCAGACTTTATTTTTACAACCCACTTTTGCATCGTATAATGCTTTATCTGCCAGTAGAACAGCATCTTTTTTATCCCTGCCCGGCATAATGTTTCAAATATTATCTTATTCCATTCTTCCGCCTCTTTCGGTATTTCTCTTCTCTTGTTTGTTCTTTCCTGCACCCTTCATTCCCCATACATATCCTATTTCAGAAATCCATTTACAATCTGCTCCTCTGCCTCTTTTTCAGACAGTCCCAGTGTCATCAGCTTAATCAGCTGTTCTCCTGCTATTTTTCCAATTGCTGCCTCATGAATCAATGCTGCATCGATATCATTTGCTGCAAGAGATGGAATTGCCTCCACCTTTCCATTGTCCATGATGATGGCATCACATTCTGTATGTCCGCTGCATGCATTATTACCACGAATATAAGAAACAAACTTCTGGTGGGAATCTCCCTTTGCTACCGAACGCGATACCACATTTGCACTGGAATGTGCTCCATTTAAATCTACCGTAAAATCTGTCTCTGCCTTCTGCTGTCCATGAGTCATAATACGTTCATGAATCACAAGGGACGCATCTTCTTTAAGGTCTGCTTCGGTTGTACGGATTGTGGAGTCTACTCCTTTAATCTGAACACTGTCCATATCCATGAATCCGCCTTCTTCCATGTGGATCACGGTAGTTGGATTTAAGACTCTGGCTCCATTTCCATCCCCTTCACCATAATGCTTTTCTACATATTTTACTTTTGCATTCTTTCCTATATAAAAGGTGTGTATTCCATCATGCTGTGATGTCTGGTCTCCGCAGTTGTGGATACCGCATCCCGCAATGATTGTCACATCTGCACCTTCCCCGATATAAAAATCATTATACACCAGGTCCTTTAAGCCGCTTTCACTTAAGATAACCGGAATATGCATACTCTCATTCTTTGTTCCCGGTTTTACATAGATATCAATTCCCGGCTTGTCCTTCTTAGTTACAATATCAATATTTGCAGTTGTATTTCTTGCCTCCAGTTTTCCGTTGTTGCGGATGTTATATGCGCCTTCCGGCACGCTGTGCAAATCTGATATCTCTGCTAAAAGATTCTTTTCTATACTGTCCATTTTCTCACCTTTTCCTAGACTAATTTTTCCATCAAAGTAGAGCAGGCTTCACTGCTGCCTAACAGCTTTGGAAGCACTTCTTCCCGGCTTCCTGCTGTGCTTACTTCTCCATCTGCAATTACAATAATCCGGTCTGCAATGTTTAAGATTCTCTCCTGATGTGAAATAATCAGAATCGAGCCATTGATTTTCTGATACATATTCTCAAATACCTGGATCAGATTGTTAAAACTCCAAAGGTCAATTCCTGCCTCCGGCTCATCAAATATGGATAATTTGGTTCCTCTTGCAATTATCATTGCAATCTCGATACGCTTTAACTCCCCACCGGAAAGGCTGTCATTTACCTCCCTGTCAATATAATCCTTTGCGCAAAGTCCTACTTCTGAAAGATAGGAACATGCCTGGCTGATGGAAATATCTTTTCCCGATGCCAGTGTAATCAAATCCTTTACGGTCAATCCCTTAAATCTTACCGGCTGCTGAAACGCAAAGCTGATTCCCTTTCTTGCCCGTTCGGTAATGGATAATCCTGTAATATCCTCTCCATCCAATAAAATCTGTCCGGAAGTTGGTGTTACTATTCCGGCAATCAGCTTCGCCAGCGTGGATTTACCTCCACCGTTTGGTCCGGTAATTGCCACAAACCGGTCTTCTATCTTCAGATTGATATTTTTTAATATTTCCTTGTCTGCTGTTTCATCATTTACCTGAAAACTAATGTCTTTTAATTCCAGCATTTCTCTTTCCTCACCTTACTATCAGATTCACCTATCTGCCTCTCTGCGAACCTGGTTTTTATAAAAAAAGGATAGCACAAAATGGCTTATTTGCCAACTTCTTTCCCTTCTATTATACATTTTGGATTCTTTTTAATGAAATATTAATAAATTTTTATCGAGATTTACCGTTGTTTTTTTTCTTAAATAGATATATCCTTATTCAGTCAAAAGTAAATTATATGTAAAAAGTGTGTAATCTACTGGGAGGAGAACCATTATTATGAGAGAAAAACATTCTTTTTCAAGTAAGTGTAAGAACTTATTTTTTAAACTAAAAAACAAAATAAATACTTTTAAGAACCGGGAGAAGAAACCACATCCACACCTTGACCGTGCAGTTGTGATTATGAACAAATACTCTTTGGTATTCCATCTGTTACTGTCCTGTTTCCTCGTTCTGGTGATTGAATGTATTTCCAGACGAAATGTGCTTTCTGCATTTTCCTTTATTGCAGGACACACCATTGCTTACCTTTATAACTCATTTATTATTTTTGCAAGTTTATCCCTGGTCTATCTGATTCGAAGAAGAACACTTGCCCGTCTCTTAATCAGCGGCTTCTGGCTTTTCCTTGGAACCATCAATGGTGTTATTCTTTCCAAACGTGTAACTCCATTTGGTTTTACAGATTTGAAATGTCTGTCTGACTTATTTGCCATGCAGAACACCAAATACTTTACCTTTGGTGAAGCACTCGCCGTTATTATCGTAGTCGGTCTTTTCCTGCTTTTCTGTATCTGGCTTTTTATCAAAGGACCAAAATATCAGGGCAAAATCAACTGGATTGTAAGTCCGCTTATGGTTGCTGTTATCTTCCTGATGTTACCGGTAACTACCAAGGCAGCCCAGTCCAATAATATTGTTGCTTCCTATTTTGCCAATATTGCACAGGGCTATGAAAATTATGGTTTTGTCTACGGCTTCTCATCCAGCGTTGTTGACCGTGGTATGAGTAAACCGGACAGTTATTCCGAAGAGCGTATTGCCAAAATAGGGGCTTCCGTTCCGGAAGAAACTACCGAAGCTGCCGAAGATACGCCAAATATTATTGTTGTTTTACTGGAATCCTTTGTAGATCCCTCTGATGTTAAGTTCTTACAGACTTCAGAAGATCCGGTTCCAAATTTTCACAACTTATTAAACAACTATTCTTCCGGTTACTTAAAAGTTCCTGTTGTAGGTGCCGGAACAGCCAATACTGAATTTGAAGTATTAACCGGTATGAGCATGCAGTATTTTGGTACCGGCGAATACCCATATAAGACTACTTTAAAAGAAATCGACAGTTGCGAAAGTATTGCTTCCGACCTTGGAAGTCTCGGCTATGGTACACATGTTGTACATAACAACGGTGGTAACTTCTACAGCCGTGCCAATGCCTTCTCCCTGATGGGATTTGACAGTTTCACCAGTAAAGAGTGTATGAACATTCAGGAGTACACACCACTTGGTTCCTGGCCAACCGATAACATCTTAATCAGTGAAACCTTAAAGGCTATGGATTCTACCCCTGATCAGTCAGATCTGGTATATACCATTACCGTACAGGGACATGGTGATTATCCTACTGAAAAGATTCTTGAAAATCCGGAAATTGCAGTAAGCGGTGCTGCAGATGAGGCTTCTAACAATCGGTGGGAATATTACATTAACATGATTCACGAAGTAGATAAATTCATCGGCAACTTAACCGAAGAGCTTTCCAAACGGGATGAAAAGACCATCGTGGTATTCTTCGGCGACCACCTTCCTACCATGGGACTGACCGATGATGATATGGTATCCGGTGACATTTTCAAAACCAAATATGTTACCTGGAACAACTTTAATTTACCAAAACAGGATGCTGACTGTGCTGCTTATGAATTATTGGCAAACATCACCAACCAGCTTGACATCCACAAAGGAACCATGTTCTCTTACATCCAGAGCCAGAAGGGTTCTGCTTCTTACGACGAGAACTTAGAGAATTTACAGTATGACCTTCTTTACGGAAAACGTTATGCTTACAACGGAACAGATAAATATCCAGCAAGTGATCTGGTTATGGGTATTGATGATGTAACGATTAACAGTGTATGGAAATCCGATGACAATAAGTTATGTATTTACGGCTCCGGATTTACTCCTTGGACGAAAATTTATGTCAACGGAGAGAAGGTATCCACTTCCTTCTTAGGAAGCACCATGTTAAAGATTAATCTTGACGACATTGAAGACGGCGATACGATTGTTGCTAACATTGTAGGTTCCAGCAGCACCATCTTCCGAAGCTCCAACGAGTTCCTCTATGAGGATCCGGATGTAGAACATACGGAAGAGCCTGCTACCGAAACAGAGCAGCCTTCTACTGATACAGAAGGTTCTACCCAGACCACTGAGAAATCCACTGAGCAGTCCTCTGAACAGTCTTTAAGTGGTGCCGGTACAGCAACTGACCAGTCTGTAGAGCATACAGTCAATACTCCACTGACACAGAATTAAAATAATACACAGAAAGCCCCGATGGGATGAATGCTTCTATCAGATTTCTCCCATCGGGGCTTTGTTATTTCTTTTATTTCACATAATTTTTGTCTACGTTGACCACGATATGATACTGTTCGCCCAGCTTTTCCTTTACCTGATGCTCCAGTTCTTTTAACACTGCTTCATCACTGGAACGGTAGCCAAATGGAATCACTACATCAAAGATAAGATTGGTATGGGTCGGTCCCTGAACCATACGAAAATCATGCATAGTAATGACCTCATCAATATCCTTCAAAATACCTGTAACCGTTTCTTTTATCTCGGTCAGTTCCTTGCTTCCGGTAATCACCGGATCCATATGTATGACAGCCTCACAATTCAGTTCCTTTTTCAATTTCATTTCTACATTGTCTATCATATCATGTATTACAAGGATATTCATTTCTGCCGGCACTTCCGCATGTAGTGATACCATCAGACGTCCCGGCCCATAATCATGTACGACTAAATCATGAATACCGATAATCATTTTTTCTTCCAACACCAGATGTTCTATCTCTTTTACGAATTCTTCCTCCGGTGGCTGTCCCAGCAGTGGATTTAAAGTCTCCTTCGCTGCATTAATTCCACCATATAAGATAAACAGTCCTACCGCCACACCACAGTAGCCGTCAATATTGACTGACGTAAATTCTGCAATCAATGTGGTGATTAAAACCACAGATGTGGTAATGCTGTCGCTTAAGCTGTCCATGGCCGTTGCCCGCATAGCCGCTGAATTAATCTTCTTTGCGACTCTCCTGTTGTAGAAGGTCATATATAGCTTTACAGCAATCGATATCAGCAGAATCACGATAATTAATGCAGAGCATTCCGTTGCTTCCGGATGAAGAATCTTTCTGATGGAATCCTGTATCAGTTCCACTGCCATAATTAAAATAACTGCAGCAACCACAAGCCCGGAAACGTATTCCATTCTTCCATGTCCAAATGGATGCTCCGGATCCGGTTCCTGTCCGGAAAGCCGAAAGCCGATCAACGTGATGATCGACGATCCGGCATCTGAAAGGTTGTTGAATGCGTCTGCAGTAATTGCAATGGATTTACTGATGGTTCCCGCAATAAATTTTCCTGTAAATAATAATACATTTAGCAAAATACCTACAATACCACATAAAATACCGTAGGCAAGCCGTACCTTCTCCGGCTTGTCATCTTCCCGGATAAATATCCGGGCTAATAATGTTATCATAAATCTTCTCCTTTTGCTTCCTTATTCGTTCCGCACTAATTCAATATTTTAAAATTCTTTAGTGGCCAATACCGGAAAATCGCTTTTCCAAGTATTTTATCTTTCTTCACATAGGTATTGGTCCAGTATCTTCCATCATAGGAGTTATTCCGGTTATCTCCCATTACAAAATAGCTGTCCTCCGGCACTTCAAAGGTATACGGTCCTGTAGCTACCGTCCATGTCTCTTTGAGATAATTCTCCTCTAAGAGTTCTCCGTTGACATATACTTTGCCATCTTCTATCTTTACCGTATCTCCCGGACAGCCAATGACACGTTTTACATAATTCTGGCTCTCATCATCTGGAAACTTAAAGATAATGATGTCTCCCCGCTCCGGTCCGGAAAACAGATATGACCATCGGAATCCAATCAGCTTATCTCCGGTCATGATTGTATTTTCCATGGAACCGGATGGAATCTCTGCATTAATTAACACAAAACGATTTAAAAACATAGCAATCAGCACCGCTGCTACAATCGTAATTACCCAGCTTAGAAATTCCCCTGCCACAGAAGCTGCATTCTTTGTATCGGATTTTCTTCCTTTCTTCCTGTGTCTGCCGCCTTCTGAATATTCCTCTTCTGGTTCTTCTAATTCTTCCCGGTTGTCCTCTGACTCTTCCGGTTCTGTGACCGTTTCTTCTTCAGCAGCCTGTTCTTCTGTTACTTCCACAGGCGCTTCCGGTTCCGCGTCCGCTGCTTCCGG
>OHZY01000278.1_pt1 | contig 19335 bp, 17 predicted proteins | sample 1580621 | NCBI WGS metagenome assembly OHZY01 (sample SAMEA3882535, study PRJEB24775) | human gut metagenome | biome: human-associated habitat; feature: intestine environment; material: feces | place: Netherlands | collected 2009/2010 | reverse complement strand
GACCGGCGGCAGCGGCGTGGAGAGGAGTTCTTCGGCGGAGATTGTTTTTGGAAGTTTTTCATAATTCATTCGCATCGTCCTTTCTGTTTTGGTATACATCTATTATCTCATACTATCGTCTTTTTGTGTGTAGTAAGTTTTATTCTCTAGTGTTAAGTTGTACGGCTCACGCTGCCCCACAGCCCCACAAACGCGCCAAACGGCGGGTGCGTTTGTGGGGCTGTTTCGTATCCGTGTGCTGCGTGTGGCATCTGCCCCACACAGGGCGGATTTGGGCGGTTACTGCGAGTGAATCAGAACTGATTCACTTTTATGCCCTGTCCTCTGAATAGTGAATCAAATCTGATTCACTTCCAATAAATTTCCCGAAAGTATACGGTTCTGATTCCCTACTTTTATTAGACTGGAAAACGTGAATCGGTTCCGCATACTTTCGGGATAACTTTTCGACTTACAGCTGCATTTGCCCACCTTGCCCCAGCTGTGGGGACGATTCGCAAGGCTGCCGTTCGGCTGCAACGGCAGCATGGGTATTTTTACCCCAGCCAGGTTCTCTGCCTGCCGCCCTCATTGTGTGAACTATGACTGGACGGAAGTATCTTTACGACCACATCTGTCATTGCGCTCCACTCCGCCACGGGGTGTTTACCAGAGACTGAATCGCTCGTGCCCGGTGGCAGTCATGGCGCGTATTCTGTCTGCGCTGCCGTACTCGTAAGTTGACGGCAATGTGGTGAATGTACCTTGCTTGTCGGATATGCAGTTTTCAAGGTGCCGAATCTATTTAAGACGGGGGGTGCTCTTGCCAAAATCAAGGCCACTCCTACGCGCTCACGCGCTTCTGACCGCACGGACTTTTCAGAACGTAATTGATCACATTGATTTTGGGGATTTTGTAGGCGTTTCCCAGCCGGATGCAGCTGATTTCGCCCTCCCCCAGCAGGTCATAAGCCGCATGGCGGCTGATGCCCAGCATGGCTTGCAGATCCTTGACCGTTACAATGTCGGGGTACTCCGCAAACATGAGCTTGTACATTTCCCTGATTTCTTTACAATCCATTCGATCACCATCCTTGAATTTTGACTTTCGCATATTTGCGATGTGAATATAGGATACTGCGCTTTTATGCGAATGTCAATGGTTTTCGCAAAATTGTTACTTTTTTCTTGCGCTTTTATGTTATGGTGTGGTACAATAAGGAAAATCCTTCAAAGTGAGTGAACGAAATGAACATCGGAGAGAAAATCAAGCGCATCCGCCAGCACCGCCGCATGACCCAGAAAGAGTTGGGCGAGTTGGTCGACCTCAGCGCAAACCGCATTGCGCAGTACGAAATGGGTTACCGCGTACCAAAAAAGCCCCTGCTAAATCAGATAGCAGAGGCTTTGCGTGTTTCCCCGTTGGCGCTTTCCGATGGCGGAAACGGTCCGGCAAATGATATTCTGGAACAGCTTTTCTGGCTGGACGAGGAGCAGCCCGGCGTTATCAAGCTGGTTCCCACCGAGCGCGGCACAGCACGGTATAATGCCAACCCAGACCTTGCGCTGCACTATGATGACAACGATAACTGGCCCCCGCGCTCCCCGGTGGCCATGTGGTTCGATGATACGATTTTGGATGATTTTCTAAAGGATTGGGCTGCAGTTCAAAAGAAGTTGTATGCGGGAGAGATCACGCAGGCTGAGTACTTTGAGTGGAAGGTTATGTGGCCTGATTGTGATAATCTACACATATGAAAACAGTTTTTCTATCTACACCATTTTCCCTATGTCACAAAGAACATAGTTACTCATAGGATTACGCATACAAAAAGGAGTCTTTTAAATGAGTTTGGGTTTATATGTCTCCAGCTTCTACTTTTTCCAATCAGGCAAGAATAGCTGTTATTTAGGGCTGAACTCCCCTGTTCAATACAATGATACGCAATACTCCCAGGCAATAGATTTTTTTGAAGCCTTTTTTGCTGTTCGCCGCACAATGGAAACGCTTGAATCCGAAAAGAAGTTGTATTACATTGAAACAAATCCCAATTGGCGCGGAGAAACCGAAAAATTTTCTTACATTGCTGCTTGCATACATTCGGGGAATTATGGGATAGAAAGCGACATATACGATGCAACATCTCACAAACGAGTTGGTTCAATTGAAAAGAATCAAGCAGGAATGGTTCCTTTCTTTGTATTTGTTGCTATTCCCAAAAAAGAGACGTCAACAGAACCCATTAACAAGGGCTTAATCCTTTTCCAATCTATGGGGATATACGGTACCAAATCTATCACCTGTAAGATGATAAATGAGTTTGCAAAAGATAAAATGAACGCAACTTTTCACACGTGTAATGTATCTCCCAGTGAATTCTTAAAAGCCTTTTTTGATTTAGGTACACTCAAACGGTTGAAATTGACCCGTAATCGCATCTCAGAAGACAACAGCGACCAATTGAGCGGGATTTCTTACGCCAAGGAAGAGCGAGTCTTGTCCTCCTTTCTCGGAAGAGCAGCCAATACTTTTATTGAGCGTTTAATCCATTTCGGTTTAGACAAGTCTGCGATTTTTGAATTAGAAAACGGCATATCTTACGACAATGTTACTGCAACAATAGACATCGGAGATGGTAAAGAAAGAACTGTTAATCTGCATAAATACGATAATCTGAGCATTCTTGAATACATACCCAGCCAATACGAAAAAGAGAACGGTCATGCTGACGAGAATACCATCATTTCGTACTTATGTGCACGCGCGACAGAATACATTGAAAAAATGGATATGACTATTCATGTGATATCAAGACGCTAATGGAGGAGCTATCATGAGCGAAACACATTTTTGTGGTGCCTTGATTCTTGCAATCACATTCTTACTGATTATACGCTATTCTTTGCGAAAGAAAAATTCTTTTCTGAACATCCGTGAAATTGTCGGTGATTACTGGAAAATGCTTTCTTCTCTACGCCATCGCGTAATTTTTATGGCAACACCAATTAGCTTTGGAATTGGTCTGACGTTAATTTCCCCAATTAGCACGAGTGTTCTGGAAACGGTATGTACGGCAATTTCAATTTTGCTGGGGTTATTATTTGCCACATTAGGTGCAATCGCCAGTGGAAATGAGAAAAAGGGTTATCCTGCTTACGGTACAGTGTTCAATGAGACAATCAACACCATACTATATTTATCTTGCTTGTCCATTACGGATTTAGTAGTTCTTTTTATGGGACTAGCACTTGTGCCTTTATATGGAGCTTTGCAGCAAAACTGTATTGCTATACTACATTTTATCGGCAGCGTTACAGTATACTCTTTAACATTTTCGATTTTTTTGAATTGCTTGATTGTAATCAAGCGAATAGCACGATTACTTACAATATAGTGTAACCTATAACTCGTTCGAAATTAGAGAATATTACCATGTACCCAAAAGCCTCTGCCAAATCAAATAGCAGAGGCTTTGCGTATTTCCACAGTTCCACTTTCCGATAGCTATAATGGTCTGAAACGATATTGGGGAACCGCTTCTTTGATTGGACGGGTAGCGGTCCCCGCTACCAAGCTGATACCCGCCGAATATGACACAGCACAGTATGAAACCAATCAAAATCGTACTATACAAACAAAAGACCAGCTAGGTCTCTTAGTTTACATAGTGGTAAGAGGCTTATCACATCATATTGAATTCATTATGTTCAGTAGGCTTTGGTAGCTGTCAACATCATGGTATACAACATGGCTGGTAGACATCTCGTTGAACAATTTCTTGGCGCAGGAGATTTTTGCTTGTTCAATGGGACGCAATTCAAGGGTCTCCATCGTACCTTTGGTTTCAGCTACAAAGAAAATGTGCTTGACGGTGCCTGCGTAGAACGCGATTGCCCAGTCCGGCGAATAGTTGCCTACCGGCGTGGGGATCTGGAAGGTTCGGGGCAGCTTGGCGTAGACACAAACTTCCTCCGCAGCATCCAAATCTTCGGCAAACTTACGCTCAATACTTTTTTCGGCCGAGCCATCAGTAAACACATAGTCTTGAATTGCCTTCTTGGCAAGAAACGCCTTGTCAAAGCTTTGGGTAGCCTTTTCTGCCGTAAAGATAGAGCTGTCGTATTCTCCTTCAATGGTATTGTAGGAGATATGTTCCACAATCATAGTGGCCTTCTGCTCATTGATCAGCCGAATCACTTTAGAAATAAACTCTTCCGGGTTGTTCTTGAACATATAGAGCTTGTCGGCACGGATACCTTGCAGGATTGCAGACGCCGATTTGCGTGTCAGTTTTGCGCCATCGGCAATTTTGCCAATCAGATCATACTTGATCTGGCTTGTTTCCGCGTGTTTGAGGGTTTGTGTCCGGGTCTTTTCGCCCGTAAAAGAATCGCCGCGGTCAATTTCGTACTCATTCATGTTCGCCTTTTGGCGTCCAATGGTAGTCGTGTACTGTAGCTCCGAAACAAACAGCTTTTCATCAATGTGGGCAATGGCCTTGCGAATCAGCTCGGCGCTGTCGAACTCCACCGTGTAGGCATACTTGTGGTTAATTTCACGCCACAAAGCCTGAAACTCTTTCTTTGCAAAATTCTCATTCAGCGGATTTTCCTTCACCTTCGATTCATGACCATCGGTGAACATATCCTTAAGGATGCTGTCATCATAAACCGCCTGAACAAGCGTATGAATCCCTTCGGACATAGGTTTCAGCTCATCGGGCAGTTCCGCGACCTGATTCATTGCGACATTTCGGCGATACTTGTCCGTGACCCTGCGCTTCATATCCACATAGCCGTTCTGAATCAGATAGAACTCTATGGCATCAGCCTTTTCACGGTCAATCAGGGTAGGCACGTCGTTTACCTTGACATACTTGCCCTTGAAGTACTCACTCGTAGCAACCGTGGGTCGGTCATAAAGCACCGTTTTAATATCCGATTGCAGGTCTGCAACGAAGGTCTTGTAGCTCTCGCTGGCAATAACGGTCAGGGTATTGATTTCATGCACACTGTCCCCGCAGCTCTGCACATCCATACGGTTGCCGTTTTGATTGACGCAAAGACGCAGACCGCGACCGACTTCCTGCCGCTTTGCGGTATTGCTGTCAGAATGTTTCAGGGTACAGATTTGGAACACATTCGGGTTGTCCCAGCCCTCACGCAGGGCAGAGTGGGAGAAGATGAACCGCGTAGGTTCTTCAAAGGACAGCAACCGTTCCTTGTTTTTCAAAATCAGGTCATACGCTGAAATATCATCGGAGAACTCGCTGCCGCGCTTGAGCTGGCTGTCAATGCTGCGCCCGGTTTTCTTATCAATGCTGAAATACCCCTTGTGTACGCGGCTGACATCACTGCAAGTAGACTTCAGATACTTCTGGTACGGCGTATTGAGCAGGGTTGTATACTCATTCAGAACATTGATGTACTCCTGCTCAAACATCTGACCATACTCGCCCAGAACCTCGTTGCCGTCAGCATCATACTGGCGATATTTGGCGACCTCGTCAATAAAGAACAGGGACAGGCACTTGATGCCCATGTTGTACAGCTTTTCTTCTTTTTCAAAATGCGACAGAATCGTTTCACGAATCTGAATGCGGCGCATATCTTTTTCGGACACATCGCCCACCACATCGCCGGCCTTAATAACCTCGCCGTTGGTAAAGGTCACAGTGCCACGCAGCGGGTCAATTTCGGAAATGGTATAGCCCTTGTACTGCTCCATTTCCTGCGAAACGTAGTAGAGGTCATCGCCAACGCCAAGGATACGGTTTTCACGATTGATGGACTTGTTGTAGGCAATTTCCAGTTCGATTTTTGCCATCGGCGGTTTTTTGCTGGAAAGCACGATTTGCTCCAGATACAAATAGCTGTCCGTTCCGCGGAAGTTCTTGACCTCGAAGCCCTTGACCTCAATTTTCTTGACCAGCCGTTTGTTGAAGGCATCCAACGCATCCAGCACATACACCAGATTGTGCCGTTTGGCGTGGGTGGCAGAATAGTTGAGCGAGAACAGCGGGTTAAAGTTTTTCAGCGCCTTTTGTGTAACATCGCCGCCCATCTTCTGCGGCTCGTCCAAGATGATGATAGGGCGGTTTGCTTTGATAACATCAATCGGGCGGCGGGAGCCGAACTCGTCCCGTTTGGAATAGATGATACGCGCCTCTTTGCTGCGTCCGTCCTCCTTCAGCGAGGAGGCGAACGCCTGCGTGTTGATAATCATCACATTGATGCCGGAATTGGAGGAAAAGTTGTCGAGTTGGTTCAGGTTGGAGCTGTTATAAACGAAGAAACGCGCCTTCTTGCCGTAATACTCCATAAAATGGTCGGTGGTGATTTCAAAGGACTTTTTCACGCCCTCACGGATTGCAATCGAGGGAACGACCACAATAAACTTGCTCCAGCCGTACTTCTTGTTCAACTCGAACATGGTTTTGATGTAGACATAGGTTTTACCGGTGCCGGTTTCCATCTCAATGTCCAAGCTGCAACGCCCCATGTCGTTTACCAACTCCGGGGAGAGCTTGATGTTGTTCTGGCTTTGCAGCGTGTGGATGTTTTGCAAAAGCTGATTATCGGACAGCGCCACAGCCTCATTTTTATAACCGGAATCGCGCAGCAAATCTTCCAGTTCCATTTGTTCCGGGTTATCGGCAAGCGTCAAAAAACTCAGCTGCTGCGGTTTTTGGTTCAAGGTTCCGGTGTCGCGGATATAAGAAACACCGCTGCTGTACGGCTGGCCCGCAAATACGTTGACCACGGCGTCCACTGCATCGGTCTGGTATTGCTGTATCTTGAAATTAAACTTCATCCTTGTGGTTCACCTCCTGCTCCAGCATAAGAAAGCGGTCAAAATCGCTCTGGTACAGGCGGTCTTGTACCAGCCGGTATTTTTCATACTCGGTTTCTGCGTGGAGCTTTGCCTGCTCGGCGCTGATTTTACCGGTTCCGGTCAGCAGCTTTTCGCCATTAAATTCCAGAAAACCGTCCAGACGCCTTGACCAATCCTCCATGCTCATGGGGATTTTGCGCCGCGCCTGCAATTCGGCATAGTCCAGATACAGCGACACGATGCGCTCCAAATAGTCCATTTCCTCTTGGCTCAGGTAGTTTTTAGCAACGGTTACGTCGGCTTTCAGGATTTTTCCGTCCGGGGCATTCTCCCAAGTAGTCAGCCCCATGTGTTCTTTGGCGGCATCGGCGCGCTCGTAAATCAATTCGGCTGCCGTGTGGCGATGCACGGCAAAGTGCATCTTGTTTTGCACAGTCTGGAAGAACTGCCGCGTTGTTTTTGCATTTTTGTCGTAGTCGAACGCAGTGGCGTACAAGTCCGTAACCTTTTGGTAGAACTTGCGCTCTGACAGACGGATTTCCCGAATTTGCTGCAGCTGGCGCTCGAAATATTCATCGGTGAACATATGGCCTTTTTTCAGCCGCTCCACATCCATTGTCCAGCCCTGAATGGTGTGGTCTTTGACAATCTGTCCCGCCCATTTACGGAACTGCACAGCACGCTGATTGTTCACCTTGAAGCCCACAGCAATAATAAGCTGTAGGTTGTAATGCGTCACTTCACGGTTGACCTGCCGTGCGCCCTCTGTCTGAACTATTCGGAATTTCCGAATAGTTGCCTCCCCTGTCAGCTCTCCGTCAGAATAAATCTTTTTGATATGCTCATTGATGGTGGGAAGTCCCACATCATACAATGCCGCCATCATCTTCTGCGTCAACCAGATATTCTCGTCCTCATACCGCATTTCATAGCTGGCATCACTCTCGCCGGTGGAGGCCACAAAGGTCAGGTACTCGGCGGCAGAGCTATGAATGGGAAGATGCTTTTTCTTGTCCGTCATATCACAGTACCTTCCTGACGGTATCGGGGCTGTAGGTGGCGAAAATCTGGTCGAAATTGGTGGCTACGCTGTCGCTTGCCATGGAGCTGTCGCGCATGACAAAGTAGTACGGCTTCTGTTTGGCGATGGCTTTGATGGTTTCCTCCGAAACATCGCTGTCGAAGCAGGCAATCAAGTAGTTGTCCTCCACATTGAACACCTTCTTGCCGGCTATGGTGGTTTCCTTAATTTTGCTGGAGAGCAGCACACCCAAATCGAGCATTACTTGGAACAGCAGATCCTCCGGCGTTCTGTCCTCTTTGATGTTATCCTCAAGGCGGGAGAACATATTGACCTCATACTCCGCAGGGTTATAGTAGACATCCTTCATGTTGGAGGTGTCGCACTTCAACACGCGAAAACCGGTGTCGAGATTCTGCGCAGCCAGTCCGGCTTCTTCCTTGATTTTTGCACCCGCACGGCGAATGCGTTCTTTGCCGATTTCACAGATGGTTTTGTAGCCCGCTTTGTAGGCTTCGGACTTTTCGTCGCATTTTTCGGGAAGTTGAACCATAATAAACTTACGGTGTCCGCCATCTTCAGCATTGAGTTGCATTACAGCGTGGGCGGTTGTCGCAGAGCCGGAGAAAAAATCCATCACTATTGCATCAGGTGTTCCGCCGAGTTGACAAACCATCTGGATAAACGCTTTAGATTTAGGGAAAGACATTATATCGCCTTTTAGTAGTGCTTTTACCTCTTGTGTTCCGGCCTGATTATTGAGTGCTTTATTGTCCCAGATAGATTTAAACTTTCTTGTCCTCGCACCATCTTCACGGTCAAGATAGTCTTTCACAAAAATATCATATTCGCCACGGCGCTCAATCAAACGCGCTACTAAGCGAGCGCTATCAACTTTGCACTTTTCTTTGCCCCACATCCAACGACCTTCTCGACCATCAGATTTTTTCGGGATTACTTCGCACCAATCATTATGAACCTCAAGTGATACTTCCTGTGTTTTGGGATTAACATAGATTGGGAAAAACATATCAGGACGATCCGTTCTTAACGAAGCGACTCCTCTCTGTCTTAAACCAAGAAGGCGATATGCCCCCTTCTCATCGTTGAAAGAATACTCTGCTTTCTGCTCCTTGGATAGAGGGAGTCCATTCAAGACACAACTCATACTATTTTTACAGAAGCAAAGTAAATACTCGTGCGCAGTAGCGATAAATCTGTCCGATTGTCTGCCACGAGGATTGTTTTGAATAATTATCTCAGAAACGAAATTGCTTGCTCCGAATACTTCTTCGCAAATTTTTCTTAAGTTGTGACTTTCGTTAGCATCTATACTTACAAAAACAACTCCGTCCTCAGTCAACAAGTCCTTTGCCAGCTTCAATCTCGGATAAATCATATTAAGCCAATCGGTATGGAAACGGCCGTTGCTCTCGGTGTTTTGCACCATACGATTGCCATCTTCATCGTATTGTCCACTGTTAGCAAGGTACTCATCCATGTTCTGAGCAAAGTCGTCCTCATACACAAAATCGTTACCCGTGTTGTACGGAGGGTCAATGTAAATCATCTTGATTTTACCAAGATAGGTTTCCTGCAACAGCTTCAGCACTTCAAGGTTGTCACCCTCAATATAGAGGTTTTCGGTGGTATCAAAGTCCACGCTGCCGGTACTGCAATAAGGTTTTCCCTCACTGTCTGCCCCGGTGGGAACTGTTTCATCTTCACGAACAGGACGCAGCGTCTTGTTGATGGGTGCATTGGCAAGCAGAACGGACTTCTTTTTGTCCGGCCAAGTGAACTGATAGCGTTCCTCGTTACCGTCCACGACCTTACAGGAAATCTCCTGCATCAGCACATCCTTATCAATCGCCCGCACAACCTCGCCGTTTTCGTTAATCGTTTCCGTCACCGCATTGGGAAACATCGCCGCCAGCTTCTTAAAATTATCATCAGCCTTGTTCGCTGTTTGCATTTTCAGTTTGTCCATCGTTGTGTCCTTTCTCTTTTGTTCGCATCAAACTTTTCATTTGTTCCATTACTATTGACTGACTATTCTGAAACGTTTGCTGCTGTGTCATCAAATCGACCATACCTTTCGGCATATAAGGATTTTGTATGGATTCCCAAGTAATATTTTTATATCCCAACGATTTAGCCATCTTCTCCAACAGCTTTTCTTTCTCTGTTTTCATTTTCAGCAAATCTGTTTCTGTTGGATTTTCTATACGCATTTTGTCAAAGCAGACTTTCCACTGATCACAAACATCTTTATCATCTGCAAAAACAACATCAATCAAATTCATAGCCTGAACACTATCATTTGTCCACCCATATATACGACTCGTCATCAGAATTTTGAATATCTGTATTTTGTCTTTTCGCTTTTGCTCCCGATCTTGCAGTTTTTGCCCGATATAAACAGCTGCAATCGGCACAACTATAAGGGCTATCAAATTTATGATTTCCATACCCATTATTCTTTTCTCCTTTATCGGCTATCGGTGACTTGTTTTCTCTGTATATGCTTCTCTCTTTCGATATAGTTCCTGTAATTCTTCCAACGTATAATTTTCAAACAACAATGCGTTTCTCTCTTTTTCTAAATCGGTCAAGTAAGCATAAAATTGCTTACAAAGAATTTCTTCTATTTCCAGTTGTGCTTGCATTTGTCGTGCTGTTTCCTTGGTGTCATTTTCTGAGGTATCCCCATCCTGGGCTAACGTAAATGACAGCATCAGTCCCATTGCAGACGCGTTAAGCCTTTGCGCATTTTTTATTACATCATCTACTAACGAGTTATATCCTTTATCCATATTTAATTGCTGCCACAGTACCTGATATGATGTACGTATCTGACTAGATCTCAATATTGAATAATAGGCGTATGGTTTTTCTCCTTTTGCGGTGTCCTTATAATCTGCAACTAAATAATTACAAGCACACGCATCAAAAAATGTCTGAAACTGAGTCCTTAACAAATTTATTCTCTCTGATTCATGTTCTATCAGTTTTGATGTAATTTGCAGTTCATTTGCACGGGTACTTAGTGCCTCTAACTTTTCCTGTGTCGCATCATTTTCATTCTTAAATCTTTGATTCTGCCACAATGCAAGCAATCCCAACAATATTGTCGATGAATATGTTAATATATCACCCGCACTCCATTTTGCTTGCAAAAACGGTATCGGAGCCTCTAAGCTAAAAAGGAATTGCAAAACAGCTGCAAATACAATGCTTACAAGCCCCCATATAAGAATCCATCCATACTTTTTGCAAATTTTCTTTTTCATTGGCCTAAATTTTCCCTCTTTAGCTGCTCCTTCAACTCTTGAAAGGCATAGATAGAGAAACAAGCCGCTGCAATGGATAGTTTGCTGCCTTGCTTGATTTCTACGGACAAATCGTCTTTTAGAGTCTTTGTAGTATTGTTTATAAGTTCCATTTTTCTACACCCATCCTAATTACGGCAAAGTTTGTGTCACATAAAGCATACTCTACTCAGCTTATGCGTCATAAAACTCCATGATTTCATCGGGCGTACAGTTAAGTGCCTTGCAAATGTTACCGATAATTTCGGTAGTTATATTTTCATCTCTTGCAAGTTTCATCATCTGATAATGCGTAATGTGTGCCGCTTCTTGCAAGTCTTTTTTTCTCATCTTCTTGTCGATTAAGATTTTCCAAAGTTTATTGTATCTGACAGCCATAGCGATTCTCCTTCGGCAATATACTATCATCCAAAGATAAAGAACAACCAATTTAACATATTATAGCATACTTTCCCTGAAAAATCATAAAAAAAGACGGAAATTCAAACTTATTTGCGGAAAATCAAGCCACAGCGTTGAGCATTTATAGTTAAAAAGCAATTGAAACGCATAAAAAAGGTCAAGATGTATTTTTATTGGTTGTTATGGAGCAAGATATGAAGAATTCAAAAGTCAGACGGTTTGATATCATTGCAAGGGAGATGAAAAGCCCACAGGCTAGATCTTATATCCAGCCTGTGGGCTTTGTGTATGATTTGTCCTTTATCTTGTCCTGCGGCTTGCCCCGAAGCTTATGCCCAAGTCTATTTAACAAGATACCCATAATGGCGCATCTGGCGGCGGATAAGGGCTTCACAGCGGTCGCAAATTTCTTGGCTATAAGCGGTTCGATAGCTATCGATGAGCGCCTTTACATCGTTTGTGCTAAAGTTGAAGTGAAGCTGTATGCCGTATAATTCCTCAGCAGCATCTAACTGTTCGTCAAAATATCTCGAAAAAGGCTTGGCTTCAACGGCTTTTAGACAATCCTCTAAGCTGCGTTCAAGGGGAAAATCCATATTGGTATCCGCCAAAAGCGACAAGCCATTATCAAATAATGGGCACAGTGCATAGGTATCGTCTGCGGCGTTGTATTGAACAGCAATATTGTTGGTATGGCGATCTTCGTTTAGGAAGAATGCATCAATCTCCAGCATCGATGTCAGATATTGTCCAAAGTTTTGTAGCCCGGTTGTCTGTTCAACGAAGTTTACCAGAAATTTTATCTGGTTCTTGATTTCCCCTTGATGCGCCGTATCTACTGCAAGGCTCCCGCCGGTAAATTTTCGATACAACTTTTCCAATGGAATAAGGGCATAGCCATCCGCGAGAAAATCAGCGCTTTTACAGCCACTGTAAACTCGGTCTTTGTATTTGATTTGCGAGTACTCATAAACGACAAAGGGGTACTTAATGGTTGACTTTGCCAGCATGGCAGAAACAATCGTTTCCGCCAGCCCCTCATAACCCATGTGGTCAGCCTTGTACCAATACCCGTCACATTTCCATTTTAACTGATTTCCCTTGGATGTATGGTTCAGCGTTTCCTGCGGCTCAAGCCTGCTTAAATCAATCATTTCCATAGACCCCTCCTTACGCAGCGATGTTACGGATCATCTGCACCCACTGGTTGTCCCCAGCCATGCGCCCATTGGTCTTTTCAATAATCAGCAGCGGATCATAGAAAGAAACGTCCATCTCCCGAAGAATGCCTTTCAGACCGGCTCGGCTGGCGGGTAGGCATCTTTCTTTCAAAAACTCCTCGAAATCTGCCCAAGACGGATTTTCTACAACGCCAAACGCCCGCAAAGGGATTCGGTCGGTGTAGTTCTTCATGCGGACAACTTCGTGCTTGAAATCAATGTCGATGACCGTACATAGCTGCTGACCATTCATGAAGTTCATCCGCATGGTGAAATCCGGGTTCTTGCTGAAATGCTCGGCGTTATAGATATACTTATATATGGTCTGGCGCGACACGCCGAACCGTTTTGCAATCTCGGTGTTGCTGATGCCTTTTCTATGCAGTTCCAAAACCTCTACGGTCTGATCGGGGGTGAGCTGCGCCTTGCGACCCGCATTGCGCGGATTTGGATTATTGATTTTCAGCATCTTTGCAAGTTCTCGCAATTCATCCAAATCAGATGTGCCAAAAATCCCTTTTATTTGCTGTTGGTAATCGCTCGGCATCCAGTATCCCTCCCAAGTCGTTTTCTACTATTACTATATCGTGATTTGGGGAAAATGTCAACAAATTAAAATATTTACAGCTTCAAGAATATCAGTCTTGTACGAATTACATTCTATTTCAATTATTTCTGTCCCTTATTCTTTGCGTCCAACTTTGGGCCTTTCTCTTTTGAATGTGGATACCCCTGTTTGACAGCTTTGACCATAATATGCTGATTTATAAAATATAAGCCTGTTGTATTTGGCTAGCTAATTTACCAGACAGTGTCTAGCAAATTGAGTTCTGCGTAAAAGCTGAATATGCCTTGGGAGATTTGTCTAACTAGATTTTGGGGCTTGCATATCTCAGATATCCAATTTTCCAGTCAGTGACTGGAAAATTGAAATGGGAACCATATCAGACCGATGGAAGCAGTCTTAAAGTGTTAGCGTTCACATGAGGTCGAATAGTCATCTTATGGGCTTTGCTATAGCACTGATATAAATTGATACCAGTTATAGTGATTTTTCATAATCCGAGTAACCACACATAGGCGTAAAATTGGCAGATACATTATCAAGTGAAGCATGTCTGAAAATTGAATGATGTGGCGGCAGATAGTGACTGCCGATTTTGCTCAACAATTTCTTTGCTGTCCTATATGTGTTCAACGGTCTTAAATTCGTAGAGCGTGCTAAATGGCGGTGTCAATTAATCAGTATAGAAAGATCAAACAACATCTTCTACTTTAATTGTGTTGTTTTTGGGAAGGTCTTGCTTTAATATTTCTTTATAATAAACTGCAGATAATCTTTCGGCTCTTTCGTTAATCATACCTTCATCCCAATCTTTATTCACTTCTATAAATCTTTTTATCCATATATACTGAGATTTTTGATAACAAGGGATTTTTTCCACATAACTTTTTTGCCCGGCAGAACTATTTACTTTCCCTTCCAAAAGGATCAGGTTCCCAATATTTAAAGTGCGATCACCAGTTGTTTCCGAGAGAATATGTTCTATACTTCCATCGTCTTCGAAAATGTCTTTTCCACTAAAATAGCAATTTAATTTACAAATTGCATATTTGCATTTAACATTTGCTGGATCATCTTTTTTTGTGAAAAACAGTTCTTTGAATTTTGCTGAAAACACATCATAACTTGGATATAATTTACCGAGAGGAACAATCAATTTCTCATCAATTATCTTGCTTGCTTCTGATTTGTTGGTGCATTTCCGCAACGCAATAGCAAAGCGAGAATAGATCTTTTCCAAATTGTTTGTTCGCATGGAACACACTGCTGTAAATGCAAAATGAAAATTTTCGATTGCCAATATGGCTTTTTTAAATTGATCGGTAGATACTAAATTACGTCCTTTTATATCATACAACGCCAAAAGTGCTATCCTTGTTTGGACTACATTAAATGTTTTATTTAGGGTGTTCAATGATTGGACTAGCCAAAAATACTCTCGACGATTGTCGTAATCTTCTCTTTTTGGATTTGTGATCTTCATGTAATTTTTGGAATTTAAAAGGAAATCTTCCAAAAAGTTACGATAAGAGGCCTCATTTGGATGGATGGTTTTATTGAAACTATCATAAAGCATACTTGCATTACACTTCTTGTACTTGGATATCCAATAGTGCCTGAAAAATGTAGCCATCCCAACAGTTTCCGAACTTGAATTCAAAGTCATCTTAATATCATTCCAAGATTCTTCAGCAAATGTTCCGCTAACGCCATCTTTTAATATCTCGAATATTTTATTCTTTATCAAATCAATATACGCCAGCCTTTTTCCTTTGGCATTTAATATGGCAAATATTCTATTCGCTTGATCCTTATCTGCTGCCGCAATTGATATAAATGTACAGTCCAAAACTTGATCTCGTAATGCCTTCAAAATATCCACGTATGAGAGTGAGTTGACTATATCATCGCCTGTTCGCTTTTTTAATAATTTTTTTAACGAATTTTCAGCTGTTTGTTGCAAAAAGAATTCATATGTTTCTTGTATACAATTTTCTTCCTCCGTGCTTGGCACTGTCGGAATTTGTTTTTCGCGGTCTTGAATATAGTATACAAAATAAGGATAACTGCTTTTGCTTTGTAAAACGCGTACTTTTTCACCATTGTCATCCGTTGTCGTAATGTAATTGAATAATTGCTTACTAAGAGTGTCTTCTCCTAATTCACGAAATCGATCAGACAACACAGAAAACAAAATGGTTATAGTTGTTAAGCGCTGCTGTCCATCTACCACTTCTATTGGCTTATCGGGCTTCTCTGCAAAATTTCCCACAAAAAGCATTGTTCCCAAAAAATATTGATCGTCGTTAATTACTCCGCTTGATACTACTAAGTTGTTAATCATATCTTCAAAGAATTCTTGATAATTCTTCTTGTCCCAAGAATATTCTCTTTGAAATCGTGGAATCACAAACTGACATCCGGATTTTAATAAACTACGTATATTTTTTTCATCTGGTTTGAAATTCATATCTTGCCTCCGTCATATACTTATAAATTTATAACATTTTTAAAATTAGAGCAAGTATTTGTAAAAGTGACAATCATTCAAACTATAATTTTGTGGCGGAATAGAACTTTGACCTTTGATCAAAACTACACAACGGAACAATATGACAGTGAATAAATGTAATAAGTTCCGGCTTTATCTGGCAATCCCTCTTATCGATTTTTCCTGGGGGAATTGGTGGCAAGCAATTCAGCAGAAAATATAGTATGGATTATATTGGAAAGTTGAGATGATATCAAAGCTGAAATGCAGCTGGAAATAGACTTCCATTAGGCGAGCTCATAAATCCGTCGGGCTGCCTCGAACCTTATTTGACCATACTTTTCCCTTAAAATGTGCCTTGCTTTAAGGGAAAAGCAGGACGGTCAAGGGATTATGTTTTGAAAAGCTGGATGTTTGAGAATGGAAAGTACGTACAGCGGCACTGCTACCTTAAAGTGGATGTTCCGCAGATTTTGCTGTAGCACTGATACAAATTGATACTAATTAGTATCAATCAACTTTTGATATTCGGCCATGATTTTTCTTGCCCTGCCGCGCGTGGTGTCCTCAAAGGTCTCATCTTCGCTGAAGCGCAGCCAGAAAGGGTCTTCCATCAGGCAGGCATTGGTACGCTTTACGATTTCCCATGCGTTGTAGTCTGGCAGACCCATCATCTCCAGAATCTCCTTGCAGTCCATCCGATTCCGGGGAAAGATGCGCTTCTTTGCCCAGACGACCACATCGACCAAAGACACCTTGCGACGGTTGCCGATAAAGAGGTTCAAGGGAAGGTTGTATTGCAGCACACCCTCATTGGCACAGAGATACTGCCCATCTTCGCTCAGATGAGCAATTTCCCGCTCATCAAACATCTGCTTCAGGTAAGCCATAAAGACACCTCTCAAACTTTGGAGTTCAGGTATTCAACGAGTTCATAGACTGTCGTCAAAGGGTTGCTTTGGCGTGAAATTGGTTCAACGCCTTGGTTTCGGATTTGTTCAGAGCGATTCTTAGCTCGTTGAACTGCCACGGTCTGCAAAGGCTTTAATGTATCGAAGAAATCCCTGTTTTTCTCGTAGTCGGGAAGTCTGCCCGGCTGCTTCAGCAATCGGATCAATGCCTGACAATCCTCAACTTCCGTTTGCTGGTTGGAGAAGTGCAACAGAAACCACAACTCAAAGGACGGATTGGAATAGGCCAAGCGGTAGCCCTCTTTAGTTGCGGATTGCTTGGCACGCAGAAGTACCTCATTGGAATTATCGTCACGGTCAAATACGCACCAGATTGAATCGCCATCATCGGGATAGTAAGGATTATTGCCCATGGTAGCTTTGGCTTTCTGCACAAGCCTGTCAGCAGACTTATACTGGGAAGAAATCGGGATGATGTCGATGTTGCAGCCCCGACTACGGAAACGCTTGAAATACCGGATCTCGGTTTCACTGCCTTCGCAGATAAGGTATACGACCGGATTCCGCTTTCTATTTCGGGCTGGTTTTCGGCTAATTTCCTTTATTCGTCCCATGTTGCATTCCCTCCAATGAACGGAATCGCCCCATACCGGCCTTGCAGGTATCCTTTGGCGATGTTTTCGCCTTTTCGCGGGGAGAAGTCTGTCAAGGCATAGACGTCGGTCTGCATGGTTTTTTCGTTCTTCTCTGCAAACCAGATCTGATCCCGGCGCAGCAGGGTCAGATCCAAAAGCCCGGTATCATGGGTGGTGAAGATAAGCTGTGCGTGGTTGGTGTTGATGGCAGCATCCTGTACCATCTCAATCAGATGCCGGGTCAGAAGTGGATGCATACTGGACTCAATCTCATCCACAACCAGCACTGCGCCGGATTCCAAAGCGGCCAACCACATCCCGATGCGGGAAAAGAAACGCTGTGTGCCGACTGATTCCAGCCCCAGAGGAAGCCAGAATCCCTTGGAAGCGCCATCTTCTGAACCTATCGTGTGCAGCGCCGAGATGATTGGCTCATCCTTGGTGCCGGTAACACGGATGTCTTTGATGCCGAGGTCTGCATGTAGCATTTCATGCAGGACGCGATTCTTTTCGGAGCCCCCCTGCCGTATGGCTGACAAGGTTGCATCCAATCGCATTTCGGTTCCCATGAAGCCGGTCAACTGTTCAAAGAACCACAGATATGCTTTCTCGGTTTGAGGGCAGTTCCACTCATTGGAGCTGGACAGGTAAAGACGGTTTTCTGCTGTGCGTCCGGCAAGAGTAAGCTGCTCCTGAGCATTCTCACGGAACCGATAACTATCGCCTTCCCTGGAAAAGACCAGCGCCTCCCTGTCATTGGGCCAATGATAGAGATATTCGTTCAGTATTCCGGTCTTATTAAAGGAGAAACCATAGGCATACTTGATGCCGTTGTAGAAGTAGATGACCTCAAAACTGGTCGGTTCTGAATCTTGATCAGTTAAGGCAAACGGCTCCTGTGGCAGAGTTTCTCCTTTCAACAGCTTGGCATACCGGCCGCAGACCATCTCACGCATGAGCAGGAGTGCATGGAGAACATTACTCTTTCCGGCTGCATTTGCGCCATACAGGGCAAGAACAGGCACAAGCTGTTTTTTGCCATCTGACGAAATCAGGCAGTCCGACAAACTTTTATCCGTGGACGCTTTCATGCTGATGATGGCGGTGTCCTTGATGGAACGGTGGTTTGTGACCGAAAATTGAAGAAGCATCGCAAATCCTCCCAAGTACTTTCTGCGTTCAGTATACTCTATTTGAGGGAGAAAATCAATTTTTAACTTCAATATTTGCAAAAAATATTCAAAATCAGAACATAAAATTTGATTCAGATGTTTTTGCTGTTGGAACAATATCGTGACAGAAGGTTGAAATCGCCCTGTGTATACTCTTTTTCTGACCCGAACCGGACAAATTTTCTGAGCTTTCAGACACATTATCTATCTTTGCTTGAATTACTGATTTCCTTGATTGCGGCATAGTGTTTTCCACATTTTCGGCTGATCTCGTTGAAAAAATCGGATGTCACAAATTCCAGCAGCCATACTTTGGGAATCATATACTTGGGTGTCTGCAAGATGGTTTTCAGCAAGCCCTTGCTGCACCATTTCAGGATTGTGTGGCGTTGGTAGCCTGTCACCTCGCAGACTTGCGCAACGGTCAGTACATCCGGGTAATTTGCCAGTTGCTGCTCGTACCATTCCTTGGCCAGCAGCCGTTCTTCGCCCGTATAGTTCAGCTTGCGCTCTAACGATGCGGCAGGTTTCTTGTGTTTGGGGTAGTTGTAATACCACCCGCTGGGCGGAGTGTAGCGCATCGGGTCGGATTCTCGGCGGTAGAGATACTCGGCAACATCTTTCTTGGCGATTTTATAGCAGCGCGTTTTCTTTCCGTTGTTTTTGCAGGGAACAAGTCCGCTTTGCAGGAGATAAAGCGAAGTGCGCGTTCCGATATGGCATACGATGCGGAAATCGAAACGCGCACTTCGCTTTATCTCCTGCAAAGCGG
>OHZY01000266.1_pt1 | contig 19924 bp, 14 predicted proteins | sample 1580621 | NCBI WGS metagenome assembly OHZY01 (sample SAMEA3882535, study PRJEB24775) | human gut metagenome | biome: human-associated habitat; feature: intestine environment; material: feces | place: Netherlands | collected 2009/2010 | reverse complement strand
TACGATGCTTAACACAACAACGGGATTATGCCCGGACACATCAGAAAATCGTAGAGATACCGGTAGAAAAGCCGGTACTCTATGAAAAATGTGAAGCCTGTGACCGGACAGCCTATCAGAATGCAAAAGCAAGATACGAAACACAAAAAGAGCAACTTGCAGGACAATATAAAGCAAAAACGGTAATGTTCCAAACAACCTTGTTCCTTCTTGCATGGTATTCGCTGACAACCACTCTTTTTCAGGCAGTACAGTCAGATGTGTTCCTTTCCGATTGCAAATCATTCTTCCATGATGCAGCATCATTCATACAAACTTTTATCGGTTGGACGATTGATGCCGGGCAATCTGTGGCACAAATCAGCACAAAAATTCCAAATGAGATTATAGCCGGAATCATATATTGGTTATTGATGATATTGGTTGTTGGAATATGTGTGGCAGGGACAGGGATACTGGCAATACTGATAGAAATAAAGGTTATAGAATTATATAAGAAAAACTGTTGGGATGTTATTACCCTACTGATGATACTGACAAGTGCGGCTGTCATCATTTATTTTGGAGAAGTAATTAAAAAAGCATTATCAATAAATCTGTTGTTCTTTTGGTTAATTTTACAAGGAATATATCTTACAATTCGACGCTATATAAGTCAAGATACTGATTGACTAGATACAAAATATTTGATAAAATATAAATAGAAATACAGCAGATCAAAGGAGGTAAAACTTATGAGAGCAAAGAAAGTGATTGTAGGGGTAGCTATTAGTGCAATGTTAATTTCTTCATCAATTCCAGTAATGGCATTTTCTGTTACAAACGGGAATAAGACATTTGATAAAAAGTGGGAATTGAGCACTACATCTGATGGCGGAAAAGGTGTTTTGACTTATGGTTATAATACTCTTGCTATTAATGAAGATTATGCACACGCATATCATTCAACTAAAGATCATTACGCATATGTCAAGAATGGAAATGGTTCTTTTTCGGGTTCAAATGTTGGTAAAGGTAATTGGTCTAAAATTGAGGTTGCTCATAAAGGAAATAGTATTACCTACGGTAATAGCTACTAAACAAAGGTTCGGGATAATGGCTGAGTGGTTGGAATTCCAACCACTCTTTTTTGTGGAGTGTATATAAATGAAGAAAAAAATAAAATATATAGGAATTGTTTTGGTTATTTTGTTCTGTTGCTATAATTTATTTTGGTACTTCGGGAGTTATAAACCATATAACGAATTTCAGAAAGACTTCCCTGAAATAGAAGAATCTGGAGTAAAAATTTACACAGATAAAGATGGATTCCAGTATAGTGTGTCTGTCCCTGATTATTTGCTTTGGAATGGAAATCTTGCGATAGCTGAGTCAGATGTTCGATATGCACTAATTATTTGGATAAAACCATTTCACCAAGGAATAAGTCAAGGCGTGCTATTTAATGACTATAAGGATTTGAATACTCAAATTATGTTGTCAAGTAGCAAAAAAGCTGAAGATCAAGAAGATCAATGGATTGTTGATGAAAATAGCACAATATTGACTACGATATTTGAAAAAGCAAATAAAGTATGGAATCTGGGGTTGAAATAAATGAAAGCAATTAAAAACTTATGTTTGTTTTGTTTCCTGATTTTTGGAATACTTATGCAATCTGAAATATTTCAAGATCAGCTTTGGAACTTTTCTACAGCATATTTTACGTCATCACGCTATGAAGTTGCTAGTGAAGATATGTCGCAGTTTCTGAAAGATGTATCAGAAACTGCAACGGAGAATGATGTACATATTTTTTCTCAGTACAATGAAATCAATAATAAATACCTTTCAACACTTCATATTTATGGCGATGATAAAGTAATCAGACAAACATTAAAAAATACTGCAAACATAGAAGAATCAGAATATACCGCTTTAGTTTCCGGAATTACGAAAGTAAAATTTCATAATCTCTCAGAATTGCAAAGTACCTCTGTGGGTTATGAAAACTTTATCTCATACATAGGAAATGAGGACAATATTATCTCTGCATATCAGAAATTATCAGAAAAATATAGCTTAACTTATCCAGAATATTGGAATTCTACGGAAAAGGACATGATTTTTATTATATGGGGTATGATTATTGCATTGATGATTGTTCTAAATGTAATTGAAGTGGTTAGGCGAAAAAAAGAGGTTGTTGTACGAGTTTCCTTAGGAGAAAGTGCTGGTTTCATAGCATTTAAGGCTGCTTTATTCGATGTAACTTTTGACATTGCATTATTTATTGTTGCAAAAATATTGCTGTCAAATTATATATCGGGAGCATATGAGAATAGACTCGTCACAATTTTATATTCCATTGGAATTATTCTTTCCACTATTCCATATTGTTCTTTTTGCTTTTTTGATATTAGAAAGGCATTCGCAAATGCAACACACAAAAGAGGAGTGGATTTTTTAATTTATTCGTTAAAATTTATAGCAGGGGTAGCCGCTGTTTTTACAATTACCACTAATATTAGTAGTATTCATAATAACCTATTTACAAATGAACATTTGTTAGAAGAATATTATGATGCAAATTATTTTACCGTAAAGACTACTGATTTTAATGCTGAAAAAGAAGAAGCTTTTTGGAATAAACTATACAAGAATGAATATAACACATTAAAGCCTGTAATATGCTTGAATATTTTAAATGATAAAAATGATGTGATATATGTAAATAATCATGCAAAAGATATGTTACAAGGTTTTACGAAGCAGATAAATGCAGTAGAGAATGAATCTTCTGATTTGATTATTTTCATTCCAAAGAATAGATATTTTGCTAAAAACAAGCAATTAGCCTATGACTCCTTGAGCCATGTTTTAAATCATGATAATTTACAACAATTAAATATTCAGTACATAGAGTATAGCGAAACAGAATACTTTTCCTATTTAGATACAAGTAGAATAAATGGTATCGAAAAAAGCAAAAATCCGATAATTATTTATCAGGCAAACAAAGATTTAGCAGTCAATGGTGGGTATCTTGAAAGCTATAAAGCAGGAGCAGTTTTATTTCAATGTGATGAAAAACAGCTAAGAAATATCAGCAAAAAGTATGAAGATATGCTTGGAAATTATCAGCTAGTAATTACAAACGTACATGAACAGTATTTATATAATCACACATTTTTAATAAAACTCGTGGGATTTTTAAGTTCTCTTTGTACGATTGTATTGCTTTTAAATATTATGATTATTGTTACAGTAAGTAGACTAGAGTTCCGAGAAAATGCAATGAAAATTTCCTTGATGAAAATCTTTGGATATAGTTTATTTGAACGGCACAAAACACTTCTTAAAATGATTGTAGTGGAAAATTTTGTGATATTAGTAGGTATGCTTATCTATTCTTTATTATCGGTACAGACTGAAGTAGGAATTAGCATTCTTGTTAGTTCATTTATGGCACTAATAGAATTTACAATTATTTTCTTTAATATCACAATTGTTGAAAAAACAAACATACCGAAATCATTAAAAGGAGGTTGCTTATGATAACAATTGAAAATCTATGCAAAGCATATAATGATAAAATTTTGTTCAAAAATTTTCATTTGGAAATTCCAGATAGCCGTTTTTTGGTAATTAGTGGCGAAAGTGGATGCGGAAAAAGTACTTTACTTAATATGATTGGAGGTATTGAAACTCCTGACAAAGGTTCTATTATTGTGAATGGTTTTGATGTGGCAAAAAAAGGAAAAAAGCAGAAATATTTCAAAGAAGTTGTTGGATTTTTATTTCAAAATTTTGCCCTTTTGGAAAACAAAACAGTAAAAGAAAATCTAGAAATAATAAAAAAATCAGGTAGAACGGATATTTCAATAAATGAAGCTCTTGAAAAAGTTGGTTTACAGAAAGTAATTAACAAAAAAGTCTATCAATTATCTGGTGGCGAACAGCAGAGAGTTGCGTTAGCTCGTTTAATGCTAAAGAAATGTTCGATTGTATTAGCAGACGAACCAACTGGTTCCTTAGACAAAAAAAATAGTGAGATTGTTATGAATATATTGCATGAGTTAAGTGAACAGGGAAAAACAGTTATTGTTGTAACTCATAGTGAAGAAATTGTAGCACAAGAAAAGCATGTTCTATATTTATAATTACCCATAATAGAAGAATATGTTCTTTCGGGAGACACCTCCTCTAAGAACATATTCTTTTGGTTAAAATTGATTATAAAGATACTTTTATTTCAGTATATTCGCTATATTGATGGGATATATATTTGCATATTATTTATATGGATAAGGATTATAACTCTAGTGAGTCTTCTGCATCTACCCACATCTGTAAATTACCCTCAAGATATAATCTTGCATATTCCAAAGGCTCATCCACAGCCAATGAAGTAAGCGCACATTCTGATCCATATGTGGTTTTTAAATTTTTTTCAGCTTCCCAGCAATCAATGCGAAGCATATATCCGGCACTTGTGTAAACATCAATACTATCGTGATTTATGTTGTATTCTGCATAAATTGTTCTCATCGTATCTTATCTCCATTTTCTTTTAATAATCAGTTATAGAGTTAAATATCGAAAACATTTCAATCAGTTCACCATGTCGTTATTGTTATACTGTGTTATGAAATTTTCTTTCCCTTATTTTTTCCCATATTAAGGTTCATGAAAACCAATGTGAGAATATAACACAAGGGAAAGAGTAAGGGAAAGCTCACTTGCTACAAACTTAGTATTTTCAAGGGTTTGCGAAGAATTTGATAATTAAATATAACAGTTATTAAATTTCCTAAAATATGTGAAATATCAACTGGAATTTATCAATGTAAACTTATCAAATCTTCTTTAAATTTACCATAATCAAAATCCACTTTAGTAATTATGCGTTTTACTGCTGTCAGTATCATTTCTTTAGTTAGTTCAATTCTTTTTATACTATCAGCATTATAGTAATCATTGAAATCCATCTTAATATTTATTGATGCAACACTTTTATTACAAAGGAATTTTACTTTCTCTTTATAATTTTCTCCCTCAACAATTTCTTGAGGTTCTACAATAGGAACTATTCCAATAATTTGCAAGGTATTGCTATATTTTTTATAATAAAAAACAAATATGCTCTCTGACAAAATTTATATACTTCATCATCAATTCCATAGCGGTCTTTAAAATAAACGGGTGAATTTATATTCAATTCCATAATCATTACTCCATTTCAATAAATTCCAGTTTTCTTGATTCTGCAAACATGAATTGAGATTTCATGTATTCCAAGGAATTTAATAATTGTTATATTTTATTATCAAATATCTCTCAAGCCCTTGAAAACACTAAGTTTATCGCAGGTGAGCTTTCCCTTATTGTTTCCCTTGTATTATATTGTCCCACCAGTGTTTACGAACTCTGATAAGGGCAAATACAAGGGCAAGAAAATCCTATAAAACAGTATAACACAAAATTAAAACGACATGGTGAACTGATTGAAATGCTTCTATTTTTTTAACAAATGATTGATTGAACGATAAGGAGATTTGATACGATGAGAACGATATTTGCAGAATACAATCCACACAGAAACAGCATTGATGTATATACCAGTGCTGGCTATATGCTCCGCATTGACTGCTGGGAAGCAGAAAAGAATTTAAAAACAACACCCAGATTAGATTGTGCATTAAATGCACTTGCTATTGATGAACCACTTGAATATGCAAGACTATACCTTGATGGAACTATGCAGATGTGGGTTGATGCCGAAGATTCATTTTATTTATGATGATTATACTGTCACTCCTAGTGTCTCCAGAGAGTGACAGTTTCATTGTCATTTTGAGCTCGTCTTTTTTAAGACAAGCCTCGTATATTTATTTGTAAGCTGCGTTCGCTTCTTCTTGAGTGATTTTCCCAGTTTTAACAGCATCAGAAATTGCTTCGTCTAATTTAGTATAAACAGTAGTTGTCACAACTCCGAAGCCGCTGACGAACAGCAGAGCGATCCACAGCCACTCATACTGTTGTCGCCGGTCTGCGGATTCTGAACATCATCCGAAGGCTTGGTGGTATCGTCAGACTTGGTAGGAGCGGCAGGTTTGGTTGCCTTCTGACCTTCTTCGATAGTCTGAGTCGTTACTGCAGAGCCACCGGCAGAATCAAAGGTTACGGTATAGTTTTTATTTCTTTGTTGTAACAGTCTTAGCTTTTGACCAGCCTGAATAAATCCTTATGGATTTGCCGTTAATCTTAACTGTCTTATAGGTGCGAACTCTTACATAATACTTTTTCTTGCCCGAAAGCTTTGAAATTTTCTTTGATACTGTTGTATTCTTGCCTACTGTTACGGTCTTAGCCTTGCTGAATTTACTTGAGGCACTGTACTGTACCTGATAGCCTGTTGTCTGTGTAGCCTGCTTCTTCCACTTTACTGTAAACTTCTTTGAACCTGCTTTAAGTGAGGAAATACTTGTTGCCTTTGGCTTGATTGTGAAATAAAGCGTCTTTGTTCCGCTGTATTTACCATTAAAGGTAATCTTTACTGCGTACTTGCCAACATACTTTCTGCCTTTTGCATAAGACACAGTATAGTCAGTATTCTTAACAAGTGTCTTTCCTGTTCTGTCCTTAACAATAACCTTAGGTGTTCTAACCTTTCCGTTATATGTTAATGATGTTGCTTTAAGCTTTATGCTTGATGCCTTTGGAATTACTGTCGTTGAAAGAGTTTTCTTACATACCGAACAGTAATTTACTATCTTGCCGTTTGCTGTTGGGGTTGCCTTTGTTACGGTTTGCTTTGTGGTGTGGGCAATCTTAGCAATATTGCCCCAAGATGCAAGGTCGGTTATTTCCTTTGTACCGAGTACATCTTCATAGAACTTGCCACAACCTTCGCACTTGTAGTATGCTTCCTTACCGCCCTCTGTGCAGGTGGCAGCTTTCGCAGCAACCAAAGTCAGATTGTGAGTGTGTTCTTCGTTTTTATTTTTGTAATAATATGTAACAACCGTTCCGTCCGAAACAATAGGCTTATTCAAGCCGTCAACCTTTATAAATTCATAATCATAAAGTGTTTTTGCCGGTGTTAAATCAAGCTTTGTGCCGTATGGCACGGTAAATGTTCCGCCGGCAGTGTTTGGAATTTCAGAGCCGTCCTCAAATTTATACTGAATTGAAACGGTTGTGTAGCGCTGTGTTTCCGTATTGTCGTCTGCAAGCACATTTCCGTTTTCATCGAGCACCTGAAATGCCACGGTATCGCCGCTCTTAATCTGTGCATCAGACGGAATTTGATAAATAAGCGAGCAACTCTTTAAGCCTGAATTAAAGTCGCTTTTGATGTGATCCAAAGCACCGAGCGGCCAGAAATTTGCCTTATCATTCCAAACAGGAATGTCAAAGGTTTGTACTGTTTGAAGCGGATTCCCCAATGAATCGGTCGCAACGCTTCCGTCGGAGTGCTTAATCCACATTTTGAATTTTAATTGTCGTGCATTTTTATCTGAAATGTTTTGAATAACAGTTCTAAGCTCGATTTTTTTATCGTTCATATTAGTATTAAATCTGCTTTTGCTGTTGCCGCTCAAAAGTCGGTCATTGCGATTATATGTGTAATTATAATATGAACTTGTTTCAAGGTCGGTAAAATCAGACGGCTTTGAATAAGCGCCCGTATATTCCTTAACCTCGGGAGTTGCAACATAAAGGTCTACATCCTTAACAAGCTGAGACATTCGCTTGAAGCCCTGCAAACGGCAAACCTCACAGAATTGATAGTTTGTGTCTCTCATTATGCACTCATAACTTGAAACAAGCATTTTTGAGCCGTAAGCATTGCGGCAGGTATATGTGTTTCTAAAACCTAAAAGCTGTCGCCATTTTATCTTTTCCGGGTCTTCAACCGAGGAAAGATTGAGTGATTTAAGTTCCTTATCGTCAAGCAAATATCCGTTACTGTATTCATCACCGAGACCGAGCAAACCGTGTCCAAACTCGTGTGCAAAAGTTTTTGACGCACGATAACTGTCTGATGGCGAAATGAAATAATGGAAGCCGTATTCACGGTTATTATAAGCACCGCCGAAATCTGATTTTGTGTTTACAACCATAGCGAACTGAGCAATATAATCGTGAACATAATAATAAGGCTCATATTCCGAACCGGACGGAATTGTGTTTGGATCACACTTTTTTTTGATATGAGCATCGTGAATTTTCTCGATAAATTCAGGACCGATACATCTCTCAAAAATATGATTTTTCCACTGACTTCCGTGGAGATTATTAGAAATAACAGGCGAATTATATTTGTCGACTATAACATCAAAGAAGGTGCTTCCACCATTGTCAAAAGTCGATTCGGAAGCTGTGCAAAGAGCGTAAACATTGAATCTGTCGGCATAACTGCGATACGGTTCATATTTCATAGCGTCCTGCCAAAGTCGTTTGACATCATTGATGAATTTGCCCTGCTGACTTTTTGTGTATCCCTCGCCGCAAACGACAACAACCATATTTTCCGTGTCGCTGCGTGTTTTTTGGATGGTATAAACAGGGATGGTAGGATTAGAATATTTTCCGTCATTTGAATACCACGGGCCGAGGGTGAGCTGAATGCTTTGCTCGGTGCTGACATTCCAATCGGGATTTGCGTCCTCGGCAGGTTCCGAAATTGTATAATCATCCTCTTGCTTATTTGGAGCAGAGCCGATATAAGGACTGCTTTGTGAGCCGCTGCCGGAAGTTGTAACAAAATATTCGGAATCGAGATAAAATGCAGGTCTTACGCCCAAATCGGAATACCACGGAGCATAACGACCGACCTGACCCGATGAACTGATATAACGCATATCGTGATTGCAATCGGTAACAGGAGTGCGAAGCCAATAAGGCCAAGCCATACCGTCATTATTATACGCAACATAATAACCTTTGAGATTTTTCCACACGGCATTAGCCTGCTTTACATCAAGAAGAAAAACCTTTTCGGTTGTAGTTTCAAAATATGAACTGTCGTAGTTTGCCACCGCTTCCGAAATATCGGTGTAGTATAACAAATCCGAATTTGCGTCTCCATCAACTATGCCCTTGTTGTATTCGGGATGAGAAACGAGAGAACGCTGGGTAACGGTTTTCATTGCCGCAATTTCAGATTTTGAAAAAGCGTTGAGAAAACCCGCTTTTTCGTTGTACGCTCCCACACCGCTTACATATCCGTCTTTCGGAGGGTTGCCGCAAAGCCAATCGACTTTGCCTTCAGCTGCGGTCGAATTTAACCAAGAACGCATATTGCTGTCTTTCCAATAGTTAGAACCGTAATCATCACGCTTATAGCTTCTGCTGTGTGATTTTGAATTGCTGTTGTCATTTGTTTTGGCATCATATGCAAGGGTGTCAACAATTTTGTCTGCAAGCATAAGCGGTCCGTTATTGTCAATGCTTACACATCGCCAAAGAATTGAGGCATTGTTATACGCGCCCATTTTAACATAGTCGCCAACTTTAATATCGGGCTTTGATGCCGCCTGAATGGTCATCGGCCAAACGGAGATTGCCATGCACAATGCCAAGAATATTGCGGTTATTTTTTTCGTCATTAAGGGACCTCCTTTATAAGCTATATATTTGCTTTTATTGTATTGTAAGGTGTTATATGTGTCAATGAAAATCCACCTTATTCCGTGAAACTTACCATAGTGTTACATCCCTTTTTTTCAGCAATAATACCTGCTGGAAACTGATTTTCGCAATACATTTTATTTCACCCACTAGGTTAAACAAAATTTTGTTTTTTTACTGTATCATCATGCATTATCCTGTATAATGAAAGTATCAAAAGATAGGCGGAGGCAGTGCAATGAAGAAAATACACATTGAATTCAGCGATGAGCGGCTCATTACTCCCAGTGGTCTGGTATTCGTAGGGCAAATACTTGGAAAAAGCAGTTTTGTTAAAAAAATCAACCGTGCTCCAATTTCAAAAGATTATCTGCAGAAACAGATAAAAAATGGAGACGTGCTCCTCACCTATATTGGTATGCTCTGTCAGGGAAAACCCCAGTATGAGGCTGTCCGTGAAATGATAGATGACCCTGACTACTACAAATACGCATTAGGCATCTCCTATGCGATTCCTTCCGCCGAAACACTCCGTCAGCGTTTTGACATGATCGGGGATTCCCTGCGCAAAGACATCCAGCAGGCAAATGTCGACATGCTGCGTGAAATGCACATAGAGCCGACAGCCCTGGATAACGGCTTTGTTCCTGTCGATATTGATGTAACCTCCTTTGACAATTCGAAATCCAATAAGGAAGGCGTATCCCGTACCTACAAGGGTTTTGACGGATATGCACCAATTATGGCATATATCGGCACAGAAGGATACCTCGTCAATCTTGAACTGCGGATTGGGAAACAGCACTGCCAGAAAGAAACTCCTGATTTCCTGAGAGAGACCATTGAACTGTGCAGACAGCTGACGGAAAAACCACTGCTCATCCGGCTGGATTCCGGCAACGATGCATCTGAAAACATAGGCATCTTTATGGAAGAAAGCTATAAATACAACAATGTGTCTTTCATCATAAAACGGAATCCCAGACAGGAAAGTAAAGAAGAATGGCTGGAATCCGTCAGGGAATGCTGCCAGAATATCCAGCATCCACGTGATGGGAAAACTGTTTATATCGGACAGACCTTCCGGAATGTGACATATTCCCTTTCTGATAACGAGGAGAAAACTGTCGGAATACGCACAATTTATGAGATCACGGAAAGAACCATTGACCGATATGGGCAGTATTTTATCGTACCCGATATAGAACTGGGCACATACTGGACAAACACTTCCCTGCCAGACGAAACAGTCATTGATCTTTACCATGCCCACGGAGAAAGTGAGCAGTATCACAGTGAAATCAAGACGGACATGGATGTTGGAAGACTCCCGTCGGAAAAGTTTGAGAGCAACAAACTGGTGCTGGGTGCTGATAAGAAATGTGGTGATGCGACCTGTATCATAATCATAGGAAACTTGCGCTTTCGCATCCGACAAGACCAGTGCAAACTTTTCATCAGAATTAACTTCTTTGTTTTCCTAATCGTGTTTAATGTATTTAGTGATAGTATCGATTAATTCCTCCATGTTAATCGGCTTGGAAATATGGTCATTCATGCCTGAATCCAGGGATTCCTGAATATCATCTATAAAAGCATTTGCAGACAAAGCTATAATTGGAATCGTAACTGCATCGGACCGCTCTATACCCAAGGCTCGAATGGCTTTTGCTGCTTGGTGTCCATCCATGTTTGGCATCATAATATCCATCAAAATAAGATCGTATGTGCCTCGTGGATGATTTTTAAACAAATTCACAACTTCTTTTCCGTCTGATGCGCGTGTTACGGTCATACCAGCATCTTCCAGCATTATCGTAGCAAGTTCAGCATTTAGATCATTATCCTCAGCCATAAGAACATGAATACCCGTCAAATCTCTATGTGGAGGTTGTTTTTGTTTTGATTGAATAACTTGTTCTGTCAACTCCAGTGGAATCTCCACAGTGAATGTAGTACCTACACCTTTTTTGCTCTCAACAGCAATTGAACCGCCCATCATATCCACATATTTTTTTGTGATGGCCATACCAAGACCGGTTCCCTTATATTGGGTTCTGGCATTAGCATCATCTTCTTGTGAAAACGGATCGAATAATTTTTTCTGGAACTCTTCGCTCATGCCAATACCGTTATCTCGAACAACATAACGAGTTATGATATGTTTCTCATCCGCTCCTGGGTAACTGCTGATATCCAAAGTAATCTTTCCGCCGTCCTTTGTGAATTTCACAGCATTGCCAAGAAGATTCACCAAAACTTCTCGGATACGCACAACATCCGCAAGGACATATAGGTTCTTTGGGATTTCTCGATGTACTTCAAACTTAAGATCTCGATTATAAAGAAGTCCATTCATAATCGCCTGGACGTTATCTGTCAATTGAGTAATGTCCACTGGCTCGGGCGAAATAGTAACTTTTCCACTTTCAATGCGAGTAAAATCCAGAACGTCATTCAACAAAGAGAGAAGATGATTCGAACTTTTTTGAACTTTCTCCAAGCTATCATGAATATCTGAAACCGTGTTCTGGTGAAGCGCAATGTTTGTAAATCCAATAATGGCATTCATCGGCGTTCTGATGTCATGGCTAATACTAAGCAAAAACGCAGATTTTGCTTTGTTGGCAGCATCTGCTTCCTCAGCGGCGGTCATTAATAATTGTTTTTGTTTTTGCTCTTCTGCCTTGCTTTTCTGGTAAACATAATAGGTATATAGACAAATTAAAAGCAATACAGCTCCTGCGACTAAACCGCAGATGATGGAAATATGATTCGTCTTTTCAACCATTCCATAAGCTGATTGCATATCCATTTCAATGCAAAATGCGCCAATGATTTCTCCTGTCCCATCATGATTTGCTCTTACAGGATAGCAAGCCGTAAAAATCGGACCCCATGTTGTATCAATGATATCCTGAGAGTACACATTCTCCCCAGAAATAGCCCTATCAATATACGGAACCATTTCTTCCTCAATATAATCTCCAGGGTGTCTTACATCATCCGCATCCGGATCCAAACCGTCTACCACATAAACGAGTTTTCCTTCTTCATTTTTTGTAGCGGTGTAAATATATCGAGTAGAATTCAGTGTTCTGATTTCATTGAAATATGAAGAAATATCCTTATATAATTGCTTCTTTTCATCAGATTGATCTTTGATTTGATCAAAATCTTCTTTGCTGATTCTTCCATCCACAAGTTTGTGTACTGCATCTGCACTCGCTGTGTCACGTGCGATTTCTGTTTCAAGGGCGGTCTTCGTGTAAGAACTTTGCAGAATAAATGTGTACAACGCTATTACAAAAATTATCAAAAGCCCCGCAATCACAAAGATACTGCCTGTATTCTTCAGCCTAAGGCGTTTTTTCAAATCAATTCCTTCTTTTGTTTTCTTCATGCTGCTCATTCCCATCCTCTAAATCCCAATTTACCGATTTTATCATAGCACATTTTCATGCAGCCTTCAATCGGGTAGGAGGTAAATAATTATTTTATGTACCGTCCTCCCACACCACCGTACATGACAGAAAGGACTTTACCATGAAAAAGACTGTTTGGAAAAGCATTCTTTGCGCATTGCTTGTTACGCTGACTGCCTGCATTTTGTGTATCGGCGCATTCGCTGCCAAGTATACCTGTATCAAGAGTGGCTGCAGCAGAGAGGCGGATAAGGACTCTGCCTACTGTTGGGTACATCGCCCTTCCAAATCTTCCACCAAGAGCAGCACTTCTTACAGCTCCAAATCTTCGTACAGCAGTTCTTACTCCAGCAGCAAAAAATCCTACACGACGTATGATTCCTATGATGATGGCTACGATGCCATCTATGATGATGACGACTACGATGAGGATCGCTACGACAGCGACCCGGACTACGCAGCAGGCGTAGATGACGCTATGGACGAGTTGGATTGGTAACTAAAAAACGCCGAGAGTTCCTTCCATATATGGGAAGGGATTCCTCGGCGTTCTTCATTTCATGCTTTTTGATTGCCCGGTCAACAGTATCACGCGCCTTACTGCAATGCACAGATCACAGCCACTGTTTCAGCACATCGTTCAGCTTATTCAAATCAAGCGGTTTGGCGATATGCTCGTTCATGCCGGTGTTCTTTGCCAGTTGCACGTCCTCGGCAAAGGCATTTGCCGTCATGGCAATGATGGGCACTTTGCCCCGGCTGCCGGCAAGGGCACGGATCGCAGCAGTGGCTTCGTAACCATTCATGATGGGCATCTGGATGTCCATAAAAATGAGATCGTACCACTTTTCTGGCGCTTCCATCACCTTTTCGACTGCAATTTTTCCGTTTTCGGCGCTGTCGATGGTCACGCCCGTCATGCCTATGATCTCGGTTGCGATCTCACGGTTCAGCTCGTTATCTTCCACAAGAAGGATCCGCTTACCCGCATAGTTTTCCTTCACAAAGTCTTCCAGATAGTTCCGGGCGTTTTCCTCCTTCTTCCCGGATGTAAACTGCCGCAGAGTTGCCGTCAGACGGGAACGGAACAGCGGTTTTGCCATAAACGCATTCACGCCCGCTGCTCTGGCTTCTTCTTCGATCTCGCTGAAATCAAAGGAAGTCAGGATGATGATCGTGACATCTTCTCCTACCCGTTCCCGGATTTTTCTGGCGGTTGCAATACCGTCCATTTCCGGCATCTTCCAGTCCAGGATCACCGCAAAATAGTCGCGGCCGGTCTTGTGCCGCGCCGCGCAGCGTTCCACGGCTTCCTTGCCGGTCAGGACCCATTCGCCCGCTATGCCGATCTCCTGAAGGGTTGCAACGGTGCTTTCGCAGCAGGTCTTGTCATCGTCCACGACCAGTACCGGCAGATCGAGCAGTTCTTTTTCCTGTTCCTTCTCGTTCTCCTGAAGCTTCAGATAGACCGTGACCGTGATCTTCGTTCCCTTGTTGGGAGCGCTTTCGACCTGAATGTCACCATTCATCAGGTTGACGATGTTTCTTGCAATGGCCATGCCAAGACCGGTGCCCTGCACCTTGGTCGTCCGGTGATCGTCTGCCCGGCTGAACGGCTCGAACATGATCTTCTGGAATTCCGGCGTCATACCGATGCCGTTGTCCTCGATGGAAAACTCGTAGCAGCCAAGCTCCGAGAAGCCGTTCGGTTTTTCCTTGATCGTAAGGGTGATGTTTCCTCCATCCGGGGTGTACTTGACGGCGTTGCTCATCAGGTTCACAAAGACCTGCTGGATGCGCAGGCTGTCGCCGCAGACGGCCTCGTGCTCGATGTGCTCCACGTGGACTTCGAGCTGATGGTGGTGCTCGTCGATTGCCGGTTTTGTGAGGGTGAGCAGGTTATCGACCAGCTCCGGCAGGCTGAAATCCTCCTCGGCAAGGCTTATTCGCCCGCTCTCGATTCTGGCCATATCCAGCACTTCATTGATCAGTCCCAACAGATGACGGCTCGATTTTGTGATCTTGCCAAGGCACTCGATCACCCTGTCCTGACTCTCGATATTCGCACCCGCAATGGCGGTCAAGCCAACGATTGCATTCATCGGTGTACGGATATCATGGGACATATTGGAGAGAAATTCCGTCTTGGCGCGGCTTGCGTTTTCCGCCGCCCGGTACGCATCCTTCAGTGCCTTATGGGATTCGATCTCGGCCTTTTTCTCCTGTGACACATCCATAGATGCCAACAGTGCTTTGACCAGCTTTGTGCCATCCCACTCCAGCGGAATGAAGGACGCGATCTTATAGATATTTTCGTCTATGGAGCAGTATTCAAATTTGTAGATGTCATTCTCGCCCTGCAGATTCTTTCGGATATTTTCCGGTGAGAACAATGCGTCCATCGCCGCCAAAGGCTCCAACGTCTTATACCTTACAGCCACCTGCTCCACAAAATCATGGTAGGTTCCCGTCGGCGCGTATATCATTTCACCTTGCAGATTATAGAACCGATACCGGTCATTCTCCAGATCGCAGACGACAAAGCGGTCCAGCAGACGCACCATACTCTTGATCAAAAGATCCATCGATGCGTTATCTGAGGCCATCTGCATCCGCCGTGCCGTCTCTGCTTTGGACTCTGTGATGTCCCGCAGAAAACTCATCGCATATTCGGAATCTTCGATCTCGCCGCGCATGACCACGTTGCTGACCCATCGTTCCTCCCCATCCAGAACGATGCGGCACTCCTGACGCAGCTCCGTCTCAAGCCCCTTTAGTTTTTCCGTGATGTAGGCGCGATTGTAGAAATCCGTTACAGACTTTTTGTCCTCTTCAACCACATAGTTATCCACAAAGAATCTGATCAGTTCATCCCATGTGTGGCTCTGCTCAAAGGCCGTCATCAAAGAGGGCTCCACTTTGAAAGTATCAAAGGTGTTCTTTTCCAGATTTACATAGTATTCGCAGAGGTTTGCGCTGGTAAATGCACGGTGAAATGCCGCTGCCCGCTGCGCCTGCATCCGGCTTCTTTTTTCCGCGTCAATGTTGCTGATGATTCCGGCAATTCGATTGGCCGAGCCATCCAGACGGCGTATCACCTCCGCCGATGCCCGGAACCACTGGTATTGGCCATCCTGCATTTTCAGTCGGTACTCAACATTATATTTTGTAGTATTGGTTTTGTCCGCAATCGTTTCCAAAAGCAGCTGCATTACCCGGTCATGATCCTCCGGGTGCAGAAGGTTCGACCACGAATCCAGTTTGTTCGGAAAATCCAGAATGTCATGATATCCAAGGATCTGCCGGAACGCATGGCTCCAGTTCACATGAACGATCTCACCGTTTTCATTACACTCAAAATACCATAGTGCAGAATGGATGGATTCATTAACCAGCGCAAGGTTCTCATACGCCCAGTTCATCTGTACTGACATGATCCAGATCGGTGTTCCATCCGTATCGACTGCATCTTTTTTGTAGAGACGCACATAGACGGGAGAACCATCTGCTGTAAGGATCCGGCCTTCCCCTTCGCCTTGGAGCTGACGAAAGCGTGCATTGTCAAGGAATGCGGCATCTTTCTTATAGAAAAGATTCTTCAGCGAACCCTTTGTCTGCTCCATCAGGGATGCATAGCTGTGGTTCAGATTATGCAGCAACAGATCACTGACCGACAGGATCGACAATTCGGCATCATAGTACCCGGTAATGGTTCCGACACCGCCATTATGATAGATCGTCTCCTGCATGGCCTGAAATGCATCTTTTCCCAGCCTTACCGTATCGGAAGTGTAGATTTCATCTGTAAGTCTTCTATCGAATTTCATTTTCATCCTCGTAGGGTTTTGATTCTGCCGCGCACTTCAATTCTGGTATGTCTTTTATGGTCAACTGGCATACTGATTTGTGATCAAGCTTGTACAGTATAACTAGTATAGTATACTTGCGCAGCGTTTCGATTTCAAGCGCTAATTGGCATTGGCTGTGTAAAAAAGAGAGGCCAATCTGCGTAAAAATTTACGCAAGTTGATCCCTGCACTTTTTCACAATCCGGCTATCAGTATAGACAGCCGCCTTGCGATGCGGTATACTCGAACCAGATCAACATTCCCGCCGCAGCACGCGGAAAGATCGTGGGGAAAATATACGGGTAACAGGCGCATTGCTCCGCAAAGCTGCTATATAAACTAAAAAATCCGCCGAGGATGCCTCCCAACTGGGAAAGCTCCTCGGCGGTATTCGTTGATCTGCTCCGGGCTATGGTGGTGCCCCACCAGATAAGCCACCCGGTTCACAGGATATATTCCATCTGCCGTTCCTTTGTCCTCATACCCATTTTTTCGTAGAAGTGTTCTGCCGAGGTGTTTCCTGCCCAGACGTTCAGCGTCACCTCATAGCAGCCTTGCTCTTTTGCCTGCTGCTTCACATATTCAAACAGGCTTTCTCCGATGTGCTGTCCCCGTGCCTGCTGGTCAACGCACAAATCGTCGATGAACAGTGACTTAAAGGGCACCATATTCGTAGAAAATGGCTGCTCCTGCATTTGACAGAAGGCATAGCCCATACACACATCATCTTCGTTCACGGCAACATAGATGGGTTTATCTTCCTGCTTCATAAGTTCAGCCAGTTCGCAGACAGTGTATTTGGTAGTGCCGGGAATAAAAACATCCGGTCGAATCTCTGCATGGATCTGCAATACCTGCCCCAGCAGCGCAAGAAGTCTGGGAATATCTTTTTCCTCTGCTTTACGGATCTTCATTTTACTTTCCCTCATATCTTTCTCAGAACCGCTCGTTTTCTACGGTGGTTCCTGCAAAGATTATACCGCATTCGCCACCAGGGTGGCAAGGAGCCGCCGCCTGCTCTTTACACAAACGGATTGTAGAACCGACCGAACCGGATGGTCACGGTGAGGCTGAGGAGCAGCAGGAGCACCCCGACACCCAGCGCGATGAGATCACGGCGGACGAAAGGCCGCTGGGTGTACCAGGTGCGCTTGTTCTTTTTGCCAAAGCCGCGCAGTTCCATCGCATTGGAGATGGTGTCGATGCGGTTCAGGCTGGTCAGGATGAGCGGCAGCAGGATGTTGACGGAGTTTTTGAGCCGCTTGAAGAAGGGTTCCTTCCTGCCCAGCTCCACACCGCGGGCCTGCTGGGCCTGGCTGATGCTGTGGTAGTCGCGCTGGATGTCCGGAATGTACCGCAGCGCAATGGCCACTGAGTAGCCCACTTTGTACGAAATGCCGATGCTGTTCAGGCTGGCCGCAAACTCGCTGGGGTCGGTGGCCGAGATGAACAGGATGGCCACGGGCAGGGCCACGAAATACTTGAGCGAGATGTTGCACATATAGAACAGCTGCTCAGCCGTCAGGTCATACCGCCAGAACAGGTGGCAGAGCACCGTGCGGGTGCCGTACAGCGTCGTGCCCTGGTCGGGGTCGAACAGGAAGATGAACAGGTTGTTCAGCAGCAGGAACACCAGCATGAAGGTCATCATAAACCGGACTTCCCGGAATTTGATCCGGCTCAGCCTGAAGGCCAGCAGGCTGACCACCAACAGGCCCAGCAGCACCCAGGTGTTGTAGGTGATCATGCTGGCGAAGGTAAACAGCAGAAAGAACGCCAGCTTTGTCGTGCCGGTCAGGTCGTGTACCACGCTTTTGCGCGGTATATAGTTCAAAACGGTATTAGCAGCCATCGGCACGCACCTCCCTGTCTGCCGCGATAAAGCGCTCCACAAATTTCTCGGCGGGCGTGATGCCGCAGCGGTTGGCCAGCGTGTAAAGGCTCGTCTCCTTCAAGGCCGCCTGCTCGATCAGCGCCGGGTCACAGAGGATGGCCGCCGCGCTGCGGTCCGCAATGAGCCGCCCGTCGCAAAAGACCAGCGCCCGCGGCGTGTATTCCAGCATCAGATGCATGTCGTGGGTGATCATGACCACGGTCACACCCTTGGCGTTCAGCCCGCGCAGGAACTCCATAATGTCGGTGTAATGTCGGAAATCCTGGCCCGCCGTCGGCTCATCCAGAATGATAAGCTCGGGGTCCTGCACCAGCACGCTGGCGATGGTCACGCGCTTTTTCTGGCCGAAGCTCAGCGCCGAGATGGGCCAGTTGCGGAACGGGTACAAGCCGCAGACCTTCAGCGTGTCCTCGACCCTAGTGCGAATCTCAGCATCGGTCAGGCCGCTGCCCTGCAGGCCCAGCGCGACCTCGTCAAAGATCATCGTCTTGGAGATCATCTGGTTCGGGTTCTGCATGACATAGCCGATATGCCTGGCGCGGCGGCGGATGTTTTCGTCTTTCAGGTCTTTTCCGTCAAAGAAAATTTCACCGCTGTCGGGCGTCTCAAAGCCGCAGATCAGCTTGGAGAGCGTTGACTTGCCCGCGCCGTTGCGGCCCACGATGCTGACCATCTCCCCTTTTCCAATCGTGAAGCTCACGTCGGACAGGGTGTGCTGGTCCTTGCTGTAGCCGAAGGACAGGCCCTTGACCTCCAGCAGCGGGGTCGGGGCAGGCTTGGCCGCGGGCAGCGGCTCGGCGCGGAACCAGGCGCGCAGCTTCTCGGTATCGGCGTCATCCAGCACGACGGAGTCAACGTGGGCGGGGTGCTTGGCGGGCGTGATGTCAATGCCCGCATACCGCATAGCCGTGACGTAAAGCGGCTCACGGATGCCGTTTTCTGCCAGCAGTGCGCCGGACAGCAGCTCGTCGGGGCGCAGGTCGGCCAGGATGCGGCCCTCGTTGACCAGCACAATGCGATCCACGCTGCGCCAGAGCACGTCCTCAAGGCGGTGCTCAATGATGAGGACCGTCGTGTCGGTCTTTTGCTGGATCGAGTCGATCAGCTCAATGGCCTGCTTGCCCGTGGCGGGGTCGAGG
>OHZY01000265.1_pt1 | contig 20020 bp, 14 predicted proteins | sample 1580621 | NCBI WGS metagenome assembly OHZY01 (sample SAMEA3882535, study PRJEB24775) | human gut metagenome | biome: human-associated habitat; feature: intestine environment; material: feces | place: Netherlands | collected 2009/2010 | reverse complement strand
TCCTCCAGCCAACGCTTGTTGGCCTCAACATATTCTCTTTTTGCCATAAATCTATTTGATACTTGATATACTATGATTTTTGCGCAAAGTTACAAAAATCTATCGTATCTGCAAAAGAAAAAGGGGAACTTTTCTTCTTTTATCAAAGAAAAGCAGTACCTTTGCATCCTAATCATCAAAAAATACGATATGCCACAATCACTACATATTGCAATTATTGATGGGGGTGCCGCAGGATTCTTTGTGACGAAGTGCTCGACATCGATGCCATCACCGGCGGCTTCAATCTGCAGGCAGCCTGGACCACGGGATATGTAGTGGGACAACACATAGGAGAATAAATAAAACTTTTCTCCCAAAAAACTTGCCATATCAAATAATTATTGTACTTTTGCAGTAAATTTTAAAAAAGAAGATTATGGCAACAAAACTATATCCTTTGGGCATACAGACTTTCGAACGAATTCGAGAAGAAGACAAACTGTATATCGACAAGACGGAATACATCTACCGCATGGCTCATACCAACGGTAAATATTTCTTCTTGAGCCGACCACGCCGTTTCGGAAAGTCGTTATTGGTCTCCACCTTCAAAAACTATTTTGAGGGAAAGAGAAACCTGTTCAAAGGACTTGCCATAGAAAAGCTGGAGAAAGAATGGACAGAATATCCTGTGCTGCATTTTGACCTGAGCGGAGGTAAGCACATGGAAAAGGACCAGCTGGAGAGATACCTCGGTTTCATCCTGGAAATGGAAGAGAAAAAATGGGGTATCACCCAACCGCAGATTGATGCCAACAACAGACTGACAGAACTCATCTATACGACATACGAGAAAACAGGGAAACAGGTGGTTGTACTCATCGACGAATATGATGCGCCCATGCTTGACGTGGCACACGAACAGGAGCAACTGGATGCTCTGCGAAACATCATGCGCAACTTCTTCAGTCCTCTGAAATTCTGCGAAGCAAAACTCCGTTTCGTCTTCCTTACCGGCATCACCAAGTTCTCGCAGGTAAGCATCTTCAGCGAATTGAACAATATCACCCTCATCTCTATGGACAAAGATTATGCAGGCATCTGCGGCATCACCCAGGAAGAACTGCTTACCCAAATGCAGGAAGATATTGATATGCTTGCGAAATCACAGGATTTGACGAGAGAGGCAACCATCGCCAAACTGAAGGAACACTACGATGGCTATCATTTTGCCAAGGTATCACCGGATGTCTTCAATCCTTACAGTCTGCTCAATTGCTTTGCAGAAAAAGAATTCGGCTCCTATTGGTTCAGTTCGGGTACCCCTACCTATCTCATCAATATGCTGAATAAGTTTGAGGTACTGCCCAACGAGATAGCTCCTACAGAAGCACTGGAATCAGCCTTCGATGCCCCGACGGAAAAGATGAAGACCATCACCCCACTGCTCTATCAGAGCGGATACATAACCATCAAGGATTACGACAAGGATACCCAGCTCTATACCCTCGACATCCCGAACAAGGAAATAAGAGTAGGACTGTTTGACAATCTCCTGCCCAACTACGTGGATGGCAAGAGTGCCCAGCAAGGAGGCGTTACCATCGCCAAGATGGCATCCCTTATCCGCAAGCAAGATATGGATGGGGCCCTGCAGCTTCTGCAGGATTACTTCGAAACCATTCCGTATTGCCATGTAACCAATCACGAGGGACATTATCAGCAGATGCTCTACATCATCTTCACCCTGCTCACGGGATTTGTTCTGGATGTGGAAGTACATACACCAAGAGGAAGAGTGGATATGGTTCTGCTTACCCAGACTGACCTCTACCTCATTGAGCTAAAGCTCAACAAGAGTGCCCAGGCTGCCATGCGCCAGATGAATCTGAAGAACTACCACAAGCGCTTTGCCCTCTGTGGCAAACCTATCACCAAGGTAGGCATCAACTTTGACAGCGCAACAGGCAGCATCAAAGATTGGATTATCGAAAAAGCATAACTTTACAGATATCTCACTTCGAAACAAAATCTTTCACGATGCGGGTGTATGCCTCGTGATGGTCGCGATATGCCATAGCATGAACGGAGCCTTTGGCGATGAAGATGGCTTTTCTGCCCTTCGTCTTTGCCTCAAAAAGCGGATGAAGCATGGCGTAGGGCACGAAGGCATCCTTATCGCCATGGATAAAGAGCATCGGTTTGGTGCTCTTGCGAACCTGCTCTATCTGCTGAGCCTCGGCAAACGACCAGCCGTAGCGATGCTGGCAAAGGGCGGAAGTGGTATTCATCAGCGGGAAGGCAGGCAAGCCAAACTGCTCTTTGAGCTGAGCGGAAAACTCATCCCACACACTAGTATAGCCGCAGTCCTCCACAAAGCACTTCACGTAATCGGGAGTCTTCTCTCCCGATACTGCCATCGTGGTTGCCGCACCCATCGAAATGCCGTGAATCACCTGACGGGTATTCTTCACTCTTCGTTCTTCACTCTTCACTTTAAAAATCTCATTGGCTATATCCGACCATCTGATTACATCCCATCTATCCTTCCATCCCATCTGGATATGGTCGCCCTCGCTCTCTCCATGTCCATACAGATCTGGCAGGAGCACATTATACCCCATATCGTGATTATAGAGATAGGCGATGTGCAGCATTCCCTCGGAGCGCACCTGATAGCCATGCACCACCACGGCAGTCTTTTCCGTAGTCTTCGGTGCATAGAGATAGATGGCATGAGCCTTGTAGCCCGACGGCATCGTGACAAAGGTATCCTTCACGCAATGGTGCTGATACACAGAGTCCATCCAGCCAACCATCCAGGGGCACTCGTTCTTCATTCTGTTCTTCCAATGCTCAGCCGTCATTCTCTCCTCCTTCGGATAGTTGAGCGAATAATTGAGCATATAGTTGCTGGCACCATACAGTCCCAGCATCACGAGCACCACTAAGCCCAGAGCCGAAGCGATGCCTATCTTTCTCATCTTTTTCTGTTTCATCTTCATTCTTATTGCCATTACAAATATCTATTATAGACTTTCCGCTGCAAAATTAAGGAAAAAGATGGAATTAGCAAAGAAACGGAGGGAAAAATCCTGTTAAATAGAAGCATAAAGCTGCATTTATAAGGGTATATGAACTACGACAAACAATCGATAAGCATATTCCAGAATGGATAGAGTTTAAACAGTTACAATCTATCCATTTCCTTTTTCCCTGCCCCTTTACCTTTATATTTTGTTTTAACTGTATTAAACTTATATCTTACGATACATTCCACTGCCCTTACAGACGCAGCCTTTTCAATATAGACATCATTCATTCCGCTGAAAATGGTAAAAGTATTTTTGCGGGCAGTATTAAAGATGTCATTTGCAGACAACTTGACATTCCATTTTTCAGATAAGTCCTTAGCCAAAGAAAGATTTATCTGTCCAACACTCCCCATCTTAATATTCTCACTATTTCCCTCACTACGCCAACTGTAATTTACTGTCGCCATATAGTTGTTATGGAATTTGAAAATATTATTGAACTTAACTACAACCAAAGGATTGTCCACGTGCTTTATATTTCCTCTGTAATCAATCTTGTAAAATTGCGAGACAACACCACATGCCAATACGGGATAATAGCATTTCCAAAGGAATCCGGGCATAAAAGAAGCCATTATCTGTAAGTTAGACAGACTGTTTCTTGAATTTTCCTTTTTGAGCAAAGCTATAGTCTTCGAATCATCATAATATGTATATGATGTTATTATTTGGTTTTGCACCTTTTTATAATTAGCAGTTAATGCCAGCCAGCGATACCTCAAATTCAAAGAGATGTTGTCGCTATAGGATGGTTGCAAATACGGATTTCCACTTTGATAGAGATATTTGTTAACATAGTGAACCGTGTTGCTCAACTGAGAGTACAATGGACGATAGCATTGCTTAGAATAGCTCAGCTGCACCATAGTTTTTCCAATGGGCAGAGACAATGAAGCAGTCGGGAAAAACTTATCATAAACATGTGACTGTTCGTGATTTTTTCTGCCACCTATAAAATATTCACTGTTCACATGCTCATACCTGCCACCGATACGGAATATTACATTGCCTAGATGCTGCATAGTTTCAACGTAATATGCCATGTTCAGCTCCTGTATTTTATTGTTCTCGCCTGCCATAATGCTATTTTCACTTTCTGAATTTTCCTCACGGCTACTATTGGTGAAATCTACTCCAAAGCTAAAATTACCTTTAAGAAATGGGTGTGACGCATATAATTCCGTTGCCATTAACCTAGCATGCCCAACATCTTTTATTCCGAAATACTGATTGATGCCGGTTTGCTCTATAACGTTTTGATTTTCACGTGTTTTTTTCCACATTAAATCAAAAGTCATTTCCAAATTCCATTTTCCCCAAACCCCATGGCAATATCCATCTAACAAATGTTCCAAATCTCTTAATTTGATATCCTTGTATGCAGAAGTCTCACTTTCAATTACATCATTAGAATATAATGATGACATAATGCTCGAATTGGTCTTTGTTGGAGCATAAGATATTTGATAAAATGCGCCAAATGAAAGTTTTGGAGATGAGGAAAAATCAAATCCCCATTTACCATCAATCAACTTTGAGTGCTGTGTCGATTTCATAGTCGTATTCTGCTGATGATGTGACGAGAGCCATGAATTCTGAACATTTTTGCTAGAGTTCGTATTCTTGCCTTTCTCAAATCCCAACGTTCCAAAAACATCCAAATTGTCAATTCTATAGTTCAAGTCCAAATTGTCTTTGCCATACATATAATTACGACAACCAAAAGTAGCAATGTTATCAAAGGAGAAACCATCCCCAACCTTTTTAATGGTTGTTATCTTTATGATGGAACCTACGGTTGAAGCATAACGTGAACTTGGATTCGTTATAACTGTTATCTTATCTATTTGGTTAGCCTTCAATTGCTCAACTTCTATATTATTGCGGACAATACGTCCATTGATATAGAAGACTGGTTTTCCCTTGCCAAAAACTTCAATGGAACCATTATTGTTCAGTACACCAGGCAACATACCCATAATGTCTTTTGCAAAACCAAGTTTTTCCAAAACGGTACCTTTGACTTCTGTCACAAAGCCTTCGCTGTTCAACTTTGCCAAAGGGCGGGTTGCTCTAACAACAACCTCCCTTAATTGCAGAGTATCCTTTCCAAAATTTTGGTTAGCGATACCAGTCTGAGCTAAACAGATTTGAGCTAAAATCAAATGAAATATAATACCAACAAATCTTTTTACCTTAAAATCTAACATTTTCATCCGTTCCTATATCTTTTGTTTTATAAAACTCTACTCCACTCTTAACAAAGAGCTGTTTATATTCTTATTAACATCCTTCTCTACTTTTTGGGTCTTCCTGCCAAAGTCGAAGGAGTAAGCAACCTTGATACTGGCATATTGCGAAGCCGTCTGGTCTTTGATGCTCTTACTGTAGCTGTAGATAGGCAAATCCAACCAATATCGCTTCTCCTGCTTTTTGAAAGGCGATACTGCCTGAAGTTCTACATAGAGGTTGCCCCTGCTGTAAGAACACGACATTCCATAGTCGATAGGAGTCTTGCTTATCACCAAAGCAGCTTCATCTAAAGACTTCTTGCCAAAATGCAGGTAAGGCTTCAAGGCAAAATCACCCATGAACATATTCAACCCAAGATTACCCGTCAAATTGTTGTTATGCTTCGACCAGGTAGTCTTCACCTCCGCATGGCTATATCTGATATCTCCCGACAGATTGGCAAACTTACACAGTTTGTACTGCAAGGCGAGGATAGCAGAATAATATTGAGCATTTCCACCATTCGAGTAAGTCTTCACTATTTTCCCGTTTGCCTCATCCAGGTAATAATCATCAGTTACAGGATGATGATTGTAACGGAATTGTCCGATGGCAGAAACACTCAACCTGTTGAAACGCCCCATATAATATAAATAGGTGTTGATGTCATGCGATTTCTTCAGTTCGGGCATACCCTTTTCCATCATGTGGGAATTGACCTGAATCATAGCCCGGTTGATGACATCCATACCATGATTGGAGTTCACAAAGTTGAATGACCACAAGAGCATTCCCTTATTCAGTTGGTATTGCACATTCGTATTGATGCGAGGAGACAGCTGGCTAAAACTGTTGTCTCCATGCAGATGATATTGAAGCCAATCCAATCCGATGCGGGTTTTCAGGCTCAAGCGCCTGCTAGCCTGGAAATTATAGGAGAAGAAAGCCAACGACTCCCCTTTCCACAGATGCTGCCAAAGTTCGCAATTGCCGGAATAATCAGCATTCCAGACATCGTGGTAATGAAACAGTTCCACAGATAAGGAATGCTTTTGAGAGAAATAATTATAGATGGCAGACAGCTGGAACGACAGCGCTTTCTCGTCTTCATCGGTCATTGCCTCGAAAGGCTGTTCCTGGTAAAGGCGGTGATAGGAGTTGGCAGAATACTTGCCATGTACTCCCAAGGTAAGCGTCTGATTCTTGCTTAATGGCAAGTTGGCGTTCAGGTCAATCTTAGGAGATAGACTCTTCTTCCTGATATTTGAGAAGATGTCCGTCTCTGTGCTTTCCTTCGCAAAACCAGAAGATGCATTTCTCGGAGTAGAGAGGTTGACGAGCGTAAACTTGCCCACCCAATATCTCTTTCCCTTCTGGTTCTGATAGCGGAACTGCATATATTCCTGATGATTCCGGTAAGAATTCTTACTATAGCTCTCCCTATCAAATAGGGATTGTGAAAACTGATAGTTCTCATTGTTCCAGGTCTCAGTACCATCCACATGACTATAGTTTGCACCAGCAAACACAGTATAGGAATTGTTACCTTTTACATAATTGGTGGCAACGTTATAGTCGCCATGGTCATATCCCATCGCCTGCAGTCCGTCAGCCTGCACATATCCTCCATATCGGTATTGTTTGGTGATGAAGTTGACGACAAGCTTATCCTTGGCGTATTTTCCAGATGGAGCATCATGATATTCTATTTTCTCGATGTCACGAGGACGGAGCATCTGTATTTCCCGGATGTCGCATTCCTGCCCATTCAGATACAAGGCGGCTTGCAGTCCCATCACATCCACCTGATTCGATTTTGCATCGATGATGAGTCCTGGGATATTCAGGTTTTCCAACACCCCGAATCCATTGACCGCATGTTTTCGTTGCTGGCTATTGGGATAGATGACGAGATGATCACCCACACGACTGATATTGGAGGCTGATACCACCACATCATCCAAAGCTTTAGTAGAGACAATAGAGTCCTTCCCAGTGTTCTGAGCGAACACGGGTACAGCAGCCATCAGCAGTCCAAAAGAGCAAAAAGCCGTCTTCATTCTTACAATATGTTTTTATTTCATCATTATCTAGTACAAAAGTACACATTATTATCCAAAGTCATTACATCTCTTCCGTTAAATTTGTATAACTGCATCAAATTACCAATTCCATCCAGTTCTTCATCCCTCCTAGCCTGAATGTATTCCCGTTTTTTGTCATACATCATCTCTTAAAAAAACTAACTCATAGAGTTAACATCCAAAAGTCATAGAGTTACGGGGAGAAAAGCATAGGGTTACGAGAAGAAAACTATAGGGAGAAAAGCTAAAAAAGCATGATTTTGACTCCAAAATCACTGAAAAAAACAACACGGACAAATTGAATTTGTCCGGCTCTTTTGTCCGACGGCTTATAATATTCTAAATATCAACCACTTAGAACCAACCGGACAATTTGTCCGGACAAATTCAATTTGTCCGTGTTTTAAAAATGAGCTATAATCTGCTCTTTTCTGCATTACCAGCACCCGTACCCTTATACTTGCTCTTGGTGGCATTGAAGTTATAAGTTACATTGACCAAGAACATGCGGGTATTATCTATACCAGTTCTGGTGAAGTGCGCATACGAATTATTATATTTCCAACTCTCGTTCTGACCATGAAGCAAATCCTCTGCTTCCAATCTTACAACCAGTCGGTTATTCAGGAACGATTTGGAAATAGACGCATCCAGGGAATTCCATGCATAGTTGACACCCAATTCGCTATAATTACGCGACTGGTAAGAGTATTCTAATCGAGCCTTCCAATGATGGGGCAATACCCAGGTATTCTCCAAATCCAGATAGAGAGAAGGACGGTTGGCATTATAGTCGCTGACGTATTTGCTGGCATCAAAGAACTGATTGACCAGACCTACCGTATAGTCAAGATGCCATAAGCCTATCACCGGAGTAGCTTCAAGATAGAACTTGAGGTTCTGAATCTTATCTACATTCTCGTAATATGACAGGGCTATATCCTTATTGCCCTGGAATGGCTTCATCATATATACCGAGGCATTCTTGTTGTAGATATATTCAGCAGAGAAACTCAGCCAGGAATATTGCGCATCCCATTCCAGATGATAGGCATCCGTTGGTCGCAAGTTCGGATTACCGCTTTCATAGGAATGACGACTCGTATATCGGGTATAACCGGAAAGACGGAAGTAACTTGGTCGATAGGTCTTTGCCGTGAAACTCAACGAAGAATGCCACTTGCCCTTGTCATATCCCAAGGATACATTAGGAAATACATTATCATACTTTCTGCTCATATCCGGGTTGAGCACTCCTTCGGCATAATAGTCTGATTTTACATGCTCATATCTCACACCGGCATTCAGGGAATAATCTCCCAACGACCATGCAGCCTCAGCAAAGGTGGCTATGTTCTGTTCCTTGATTTTGGAATCATTGGATGCTGCCACACCACCCTCATTTTTGTTGTTGGTATGACTATCAGAATTTGTGTATTCCGAACCAAAGTCTATGTTCAACTGGTCGGTCAAAGGATAAGAAACAACCAATTTACCAGCAAGCAACTTTCCTTTGGTATGACTATCTGAACATACAATCTGGTCGCCCAACTCAGAACTGGTTTCTGTGGCTTTCTGTATCTGGTCTTTCGTCCGCCACAACGCAGATGCATTCAGGTCTATACTCCACTTGCCTATCTTACCATTATAATAAAAGTCAGCCTGATGCATAGGAGTCTGCTTGGAATCAGACTCATCGTTGAGATAATTTACATCTCCCTGGTGAACTCCATCCTGAAAGATAGAATAGTTCTGCCTAACAGTAAAATACTTGGTATAGCCAGAACCAAACTTATATTTCAGACCGATGGTATGATTTTCGTTGAATTCATAATTGAAACCCAGATTGGCATTAGGTCCATAATCTCTAGAATCAATGCGCCCTACTGATTTTTGATATATCTGATGCTGATTTCCATTGATATATTCATCCAATCCCAACTTATCATAGAAATACGAATCTGACCACATCAATCCACCGAATACATCCAGTCCACCCACACGGTAATTGAGATTAGCCTGCTCTTGCCAGGCATTCTTCATGGCAAAACCATATTTTGCCTGGAAATTACCACTCCATCCATAACCTTGCTTCTTGACCGTAGTAATACGAATCACCGAATTGACCTGGGCATCATACTGCGCACCAGGAGTCGTGATAACCGTCACGTTCTTCACATCCTTTGAAGATATGGTTTGCAATTCATTTTTGTCGGTCAGCTTTCTGCCATTGACATAAATCTCCGGTGTACCTTTTCCAAATACCGAACAGTTTCCATCCTTATCCACACGCACTCTTGGAACCTGCTTCAACAAGTCGGCAACCATACCTGCATCACTCAGTATTGTACCCTGAACCTGGGTCTGGAATCCCTCGCGAGTCAGTTTTGTCTTGGGGCGAACCGCCTTCACAATCACCTTCTGCAGGTTCATCGTAACCTCCTTCAGAATAATTGAACCTATCTTACCTGTATTATAAGTATCAACAGCGGTATGATAGCCCACGCAACTTACTCTTACTATCGCCTTTCTGGCTCCGCAGGGAATCACAAACTGGCCGTTCTCATTCGTCACGCCGCCATTAATCAATGAAGAATCACGAACATTCAGCAGGGCTACATTGGCGAAATCTACAGGGCGTTTCTTATTGTCGATGATGCGACCTATCATCTTGGTGGGAGTCTTCTGCGTACACTCCACAAAGATGTTTTCGCCATCTATCGTCATCTTCATCGGATAGAAGCCCATAATCTGGCGGATGGCATCCGGAGCGGTTCGCTTCACGATACTCGTAGTAACCGTGAAATCCTCCAGTTCATCATACATAAAGTTGATACGGTAATCCTTGGTGCTCTTGGCAAGGATGGTGAGCGCTTCTGACATAGAAGTGTTGCGGAAGCTGCGGGTGATGCGTTGGGCATAGATGGTCTGAAGAGAAAAGCTCATCAAACCTGCCAGCAGCATGATATATCTTAATCTTTTCATCTTATTCCACGATTAAAGTTTGACCTTCATGACGAATATTCACTTTCTCGAAATGATCCATCAGTTCGATGATATCATCCAGACTCATGTTCTTCTCCAGTTGCAGGAAGAGACGGATATGGCGAGCCGACTCGTTCTGATAAGTTACCTGGAGATGGAAATGCTCGGCGATAGGAGTAAGGATATTCTGAAGTTCAGCGTTTTCGTAAACCAATGGGAGCTGGGCAAGACTTGCAGAATCAGCCTTTTCTTCTATGTTGGATTTCTGAGGAGCAGAAAACTGCTGGATAGAATCTTTTCGGGATGCCACGAGTTCGGTATTGTTGTTATCTGATGGCTGATAAGAACGGGTTACCAGATGAATGGCAGCAAAGGTGATGCCGGAGACGACAAGGACGGCTGCAACGGCAGCCACCTTTCTCATCGGGCTCCAGAGAGGAAACAACTTGGCGGTTTGCTGGGTTTCTGCATTCTGACTCATCTCTTCTTTCTGCTGCTTTTCTTTCAGCTTCATCTCGTCTTTCAACTTCTCCCATTCTGCATCAATCGAAGGCATCTTCATTTCTTCCTTCGACTTGGCGAAATCCAGAGACTGTCGGGTCTCTACCAACTGCTGATAGAGTTCGTTCACTTCCTCATTGCCCAGAAGTTCATCCTTTTGGGTTTCGGAATACTTTTCGGGATGCTCCAGGAGATCGAGGAACATATCCCATTTCTGAGAATCCATCTTCTGAGGATTTATGTCAGATAATTCATGTTTCATTTTCTTTTCCTTTCTTCATTTTAGGGTTATTGTTTTCCTTTCAACTTTTCTCTGAGCGTTCGCAAACCTTTTACGATATGCTTGTTCACTGCCGAGACGCTGATTCCCAGCTCCTCCGCCGTATCCTTATACGACATTCCTTCCCGATAGCACAATCGGATGACGGAAGCTGTCTGGTCGGTCAGGTCATGGTCGATGCAATCCACCGCAGCCTGCCATCGCTCTTCCAGACGAGAAGGTTCTTCCTCCGTCAATTTCTCTTCCGAGAGAGGGAGAAGCCGTTTCAGTCTTTCATCTCTCTTCTTTCTGGCTATAAGATTGATGCAGGCATTCTTCACGCTCCGCATCAGGTAAGCCCGGTCTGGAACCAGCTGTTTATCCCACAATCTGGAGAACACATCACTCACCACATCCCTCGCCTCCTCATTATCATGGAGCAAGGCAAAGGCGAAGCGATACATCAGCTCGTAATGGTCGTGGAACAGCCGTTCCATCCGCTGTTCATTTTCTTCTGTCATCACGTCATTTTCTTCTTGTTTCTACTCTTATATACAAGCTTTCCTGAAATCAATTACCCCTAAAATGAAGAAATCTTCTACTTTCTTTTGAAAAACCGATGCAAAGGTAATAAAAAACATCGGTCAAGCAAAGAGCAAACCAACATTGTTTTGCCTTCGCTTGACCGATTGTCATATATTCATTGTTGTATTGAGAGGGAAATCTATTTAATCGGCTCTGCATGGATACAATAGTAACTCTTCAAAGGATTTTCCTTATTCTTTTTCAAGATTAAAGCAACTAAACATCCCTCATAATCAGGGTTCCATTGCACAGGCGTATAGCCCTTCCAATACATCACAAGGTCTGCATCGGATGGCAAAGCCTTGAAACGATTGCGGTACTTCTCTCTGTTCGAATCATCTACCACAACACCCTTACCATACTGACCATAATACATATCCATCAGATCAACCAACATTCTTTTCTCCTCAGACAGTACAGCCTCATGCTTCTTCATGCTTTCCGGATCCTCAGAATCCAACAGCACCCCTGATACAATGTATTCCAATTCAGAATATGGCTTTTCTGGAAAATCAGGAGAATAACGAGGAGAGACTATCCGGAACCGCTTGCTCCGGTCGAAGATGCAATACAAATCATAGTCTTCATTAGATGGATTCAGCAAATCAGAAGAGCCGAAATCGTAACCCATGAAACCAGTATTATAGATATTGAGATAGATGCCGGAAGAATAAACCACACGTCCACCCTTATAGCCATCAGCAACAATCAATGTTCTATCTTCCTCCATCATAGAAGTATTACGGTTGAGCTGAAAAAGATAAGTGGTAAGGTTAATTGACACAACACTCCAATTGTAATCATTTCTGAGACTCACTTCCCTATCTGGCATTCCCTTACAAGACCATACAATGGAATCATAATAATGATAATAAGGGTTAGCTGATGAGTTATTGTTCTGATAATCGGTCAAATCAAAACTCAAAAGTCTGAATGACTGAAATTTACTACGTCCATCACCCATTCCATGGGCATCCTTAGAATTAGCATATACACACCGAATATAATAACGGCAATCATCCGGTACTTTTTCAGTTTCATTTGGCTTGTCTTCTTCATCACTCTTATCAATAGTATAAGTATTCTGCACATCAATCAGTTCTAATGAAGATAAACGCTGATATACCACCAAGCCATAAACGGCTTTTTCCTGATTGTCAGCTACTGTCAGCGAACCAATCTTCTCCATCACATACAGGTAAGCTTCATCTTCATGAAACTTCACATCCAGGATTTGCATATAATCATCTACCTTACCTGCCTTATTCGTTTTGATGACAATGCCCGTCGCATCATCATACGACCAATCCTGCTTCTTGAAACAGAATGTACGTGTATCTTCATCACGATAATAAGTCATCAACTGATTCTCTGATAAGAATTCATAGACCTTCGGACTATAATCCTTGATGCCTTCACGATAATCAGTTTTCGCAAGTTTACCGTTTTCCTTCACCTGATAGATGCCGACAGGTTGCCAGCCATAACTTACGAGCCAAGAATTCAGAACATTCCTATCTATATCACAGACAGGAGCCTTTCCATCTAAGATGCAATACCCGTCCTGATTTAAAACAAAAGACTGGTTGAACAGTTCCTTGTCATTCCAAGGAAGGCTGTCCAACTTATCATCATCACTACTACAGCCAGTTAGCATCCAGATGCCAACCACCATGAATATCATCCATAAACAACGCTTCATATACATTCTGTTTTTTTATTTTACAATCTGTTCTTTTCTGTATTACCGGCACCCGTACCCTTGTACTTGCTTCTACTAACATTAAACTTATAGCTGAATGAGCACATGAACATTCGGGTATCCGTATATTTTCTGGTATAGATATCGCTGGTACCATATACCAATCTTGTGGAATTGCGCATCGTCGCAAAGAGGTCATTGCCCGCCAAAATGACATTCAGGCGGTCGTGAAGAAAACTTCTACGCAAAGAGACGTCCACTCCTCCTTGTGCCATATAAAGCGGAAGCGCAGAATGGCCCTGCGTGTTCCAACTCATATCAAGATTAAGCGTCCAACCGCATGGTAGTGAAAACGCATTATTGAAAGAGCCCATGAATATCGGTTTGCTGTATGCCTTACCACCAATGGTCAGGAACTGCTTTCTCATACCAGCGTCCAACGTAGGATGCCACCATCCTATCGTCGGCGATGCCGTCAGTCCCACGTAACAAACCTGAGTATGATTCAAATTACGAAAGGTGTACATACTGATTAACTCATTGTCATGATACGGTTCTATCACCTGATAGCAAGGATCTACAAGATAACGCCAGTTGGCAAAAAACTGGAACCATTTATATCCCAGATTAATCCCTATGCCATGTTCGAAGGTTGACGTGAGCAATGGATTTCCACCCTGATAATAATAGCGACTATTATATTGCACGTTACTACTTAACTGACTATAGGAAGGACGACTCACCGTCACCTTATAAACCATATTCATTTTCACATTCCCGATAGGAAAAGTCAAGGACACATTCGGAAAGAAATGGTCGTACTTACGACTTTGGTCGGGTACGAAATAATCCTTATTCTCCTCGCTCCAATAATCACCACCAGTATTATAGTAATTGGAAGAAACATGTTCGTATCTGAGACCAGCATTCAGTTCTACCTTGTTTAGTCTCAATCCATAAGAAACAAAGGCTGCAAGATTACTTTCCTTCACCTGGTCGTCCGTCTTGCCTGGCAAGTCAGTTCCCTGTTCATCTATAGTATAAAGATTGGCACGGCAACTTTCGGTAAACTCATTACCAATCTTCAGGGTACCTTTCCATACCGGAAAGCTCAGTACCAGCTTAGATGCATGCATCCAACTATCAGCCGTGAAATCAGATTCTATCGCACGAGAATCTCCGCCCTCAATTCCTGTTTCTTCAGAATATTGAGTCTGTCCTGTTTTACGAAGATATATTTCCCCATTCCATTCTATGCTCACCTTTCCTATCTGTCCGGCATAATAAGCCGTAATATCCTGCGTAGGTCGGCTTTTGAAACGACAATACATATCATTTGTATAGCTTTCTGTCTTGGAGCCATTCTTCCAAACATCCATCAGCGAATTCCATCCACCCCGACTATAAGGATTGATGTTCACCTCGTAAGTGGCACCCACGGAATGCTTATCATTGAAAACATAATTAAAACCAAGACTTCCACTGGTATAGTAACTCTTGTTTTTGATAATCAAGTCTTCGTTGATACTCATGAGCGTCTTGCCGTAGAGTCTGTTATCATTATGCTGATTCTGATAGCCCTGAGACAAACCGCCATACAAATTGGAGAAGATATCCAATCCCCGATAGCGATAATTCAAATCGAGTACTTCACGATGATTGTCCTGATGATTGCGCTGATAGACCTGCCGATAAGTCAATCCCAAACCTTCTCCCTTTTTTCTTGTCGTCTTGATTCTGATGACAGACTGATAGGTTGCATCGTATTCTGCACCTGGCTCGGTTATCACCTCTACATGTTTGATGTCAGAAGAACTCAATCTATCGAGATCAATGGTTCCCTTGATTTTCTTGTTATCGATATAAATCAAAGGTTTACCTTTTCCCAAGACTTCTATATCACCGTTCTTCTGCATCACTCTCGGAAGATGTTTCAATACATCTTCTGCCGAGCCCATTTTCTCCAAGGATGTACCTTCTACCTGAGCCACCAATCCTTCAGAAGTCATTCTGAAAGGCTGTCGATGTCCTTTCACTACTATTTTCTGCAGATTCATCGTTGCCTCCTTCAGAGTAATTGAACCTATCTTACCAGTATTATAAGTATCTACAGCGGTATGATAGCCCACGCAACTTACTCTTACTATCGCCTTTCTGGCTCCGCAGGGAATCACAAACTGGCCGTTCTCATTCGTCACGCCGCCATTAATCAATGAAGAATCACGAACATTCAGCAGGGCTACATTGGCGAAATCTACAGGGCGTTTCTTATTGTCGATGATGCGACCTATCATCTTGGTGGGAGTCTTCTGCGTACACTCCACAAAGATGTTTTCGCCATCTATCGTCATCTTCATCGGATAGAAGCCCATAATCTGGCGGATGGCATCCGGAGCGGTTCGCTTCACGATACTCGTAGTAACCGTGAAATCCTCCAGTTCATCATACATAAAGTTGATACGGTAATCCTTGGTGCTCTTGGCAAGGATGGTGAGCGCTTCTGACATAGAAGTGTTGCGGAAGCTGCGGGTGATGCGTTGGGCATAGATGGTCTGAAGAGAAAAGCTCATCAAACCTGCCAGCAGCATGATATATCTTAATCTTTTCATCTTATTCCACGATTAAAGTTTGACCTTCATGACGAATATTCACTTTCTCGAAATGATCCATCAGTTCGATGATATCATCCAGACTCATGTTCTTCTCCAGTTGCAGGAAGAGACGGATATGGCGAGCCGACTCGTTCTGATAAGTTACCTGGAGATGGAAATGCTCGGCGATAGGAGTAAGGATATTCTGAAGTTCAGCGTTTTCGTAAACCAATGGGAGCTGGGCAAGACTTGCAGAATCAGCCTTTTCTTCTATGTTGGATTTCTGAGGAGCAGAAAACTGCTGGATAGAATCTTTTCGGGATGCCACGAGTTCGGTATTGTTGTTATCTGATGGCTGATAAGAACGGGTTACCAGATGAATGGCAGCAAAGGTGATGCCGGAGACGACAAGGACGGCTGCAACGGCAGCCACCTTTCTCATCGGGCTCCAGAGAGGAAACAACTTGGCGGTTTGCTGGGTTTCTGCATTCTGACTCATCTCTTCTTTCTGCTGCTTTTCTTTCAGCTTCATCTCGTCTTTCAACTTCTCCCATTCTGCATCAATCGAAGGCATCTTCATTTCTTCCTTCGACTTGGCGAAATCCAGAGACTGTCGGGTCTCTACCAACTGCTGATAGAGTTCGTTCACTTCCTCATTGCCCAGAAGTTCATCCTTTTGGGTTTCGGAATACTTTTCGGGATGCTCCAGGAGATCGAGGAACATATCCCATTTCTGAGAATCCATCTTCTGAGGATTTATGTCAGATAATTCATGTTTCATTTTCTTTTCCTTTCTTCATTTTAGGGTTATTGTTTTCCTTTCAACTTTTCTCTGAGCGTTCGCAAACCTTTTACGATATGCTTGTTCACTGCCGAGACGCTGATTCCCAGCTCCTCCGCCGTATCCTTATACGACATTCCTTCCCGATAGCACAATCGGATGACGGAAGCTGTCTGGTCGGTCAGGTCATGGTCGATGCAATCCACCGCAGCCTGCCATCGCTCTTCCAGACGAGAAGGTTCTTCCTCCGTCAATTTCTCTTCCGAGAGAGGGAGAAGCCGTTTCAGTCTTTCATCTCTCTTCTTTCTGGCTATAAGATTGATGCAGGCATTCTTCACGCTCCGCATCAGGTAAGCCCGGTCTGGAACCAGCTGTTTATCCCACAATCTGGAGAACACATCACTCACCACATCCCTCGCCTCCTCATTATCATGGAGCAAGGCAAAGGCGAAGCGATACATCAGCTCGTAATGGTCGTGGAACAGCCGTTCCATCCGCTGTTCATTTTCTTCTGTCATCACGTCATTTTCGTTTTGTTTCTACTCTTATATACAAGCTTTTCTGAAATCAATTACCCCTAAAATGAAGAAATCTTCTACTTTCTTTGGAAAACCTATGCAAAGATAATAAAAAACTAGAAAAAAGCTTGCTTTTTCGAATAAAAAGTGTATCTTTGCACCAAGAAACAACATCATTATATTATGGGTAAACGAGCCATCATAGAAGCTTTACGCCATTATTTCAGCACCCAACCCGTACTGAAAGCCTGGCTGTTCGGTTCTTTCTCCAGAGGGGAAGAAACGAAAGATAGCGATGTCGATATTATGGTTTCTTTGGACAAGAGCAAACCTATTGGTTTAAAATTCTTCGGTATGTGGAGTGATTTGGAAGAACTCTTAGGTAGAAAAGTTGATTTGGTATCAGAAGGAACCTTACTCCCTTTTGCACAGGAATCAGTAGAACGTGATAAAATCTTAGTATATGAGAGAACGAAGTAGAGATAAAAACCGCTTAGAGCACATGCTCCAGGCGATAGAAAGAATCTGCCGATATACAAAAGGTAAAAACTTTGAGGATTTTATCGCAGACGACATGATGTATTACGCAGTAGTCAAGAACATCGAAATTCTTGGAGAAGCTTCGAATATGCTTACCGAAGAATTTCGACAAGCACATCCTAAGACTCCTTGGAAACAAGTGAACGGCATGAGGAACTATATCGTTCATGAATATTTTCAAGTTGATAACAACGTTGTTTGGGATGTGATTACAAACGACCTTCCGATATTAGAGCAACAAATAAAGGAGTATCTAACTGAAGAAAAATAAAAACATCGGCCAAGCAAAGAGCAAACTAATATGGTTCTGCCTTCGCTTGACCGATTGTCATATATTCATTGTTTATTAAGAGAGTTTCTTCCTAACAAGAACTACAAGCGGCTCTTTTCTTCATTACCAGCACCCGTACCCTTATACTTACTGCGCTTGGCATTGAAATTATACGTAACCTGCAAGGAGATGCTACGAGTGTAGTTGTAGCAGTCTTTTGTGGTACCCGCTCCAAGTCCATACTTTGTCCAACGCTCCTTTGACGTCTTGAAGATGTCATTTGCAGAAAGATAAATGATCCATGTGCGGTTGGCAAACGACTTGTCGAACCGCAGATCGACGCTGTAATCACTCTTCATCATAAGAAATCCATCTGCATTGGGGGTTGCTGCATTCAGGCTGATTGCTGCGTTCATGGTTTCTGAAAGAGCGAAATTATTGTCGAGCGAGCACGACAGCAAAGGTTTGCTTAATGCCTTGCTGGCACCATACTTTCTGGTATCGAAGAACTGCTGGCTGTAATCGAACTCCCATGTAGGACGGAAGATGCCAAACTTTGGAGTAACATTGACAGAAGCATAAAGCAGCTGCTTATAGTCGAAATTCAACGACGTGGTATAGGAATACTCCTTTCCTGGATAGATATACTCGGTCCATTCGATTACATCCTTCAGGTATTTATAACCTGCTGAAACATTCAGCCACTTATAGGTCATCATTGCCTCAGCATTGAACACCTTCTCCGATTGCAAGGCAGGATTTCCACCTTCATACGAGAAACGGTTGTCAAACTGCATGAAGTTGCCCAACTGTCGATAGCTTGGACGGTGTATCTTCTCGTTGACATTCAGCTGCCAATTCCAGTTACCTTTGTTCCATAATATGCTGAGGTTAGGAAAGAAGTTGCTGTATCTTCTGCTCACATCATCCTGCTTGACTCCACCAGAGAAATAGTTGCGACTGATATTCTCGTAGCGCATACCCAAACCAATGTTCCACTTGCTGAGGGGCAGTTCATATTGTGCAAAGCCAGCAACATTTCTTTCATGGATATCCGTCTCTGTAGATGGCACCAACTGCTCTACGTTCAGGAACGTTCCATGAGAGTCGGTCTTCGACAGCTCCGTTCCTAGAGACATATTTCCTTTCCACAGAGGAATATTCACAACCAACTTGCCTGCCCACATATCGCTATTCTGACGATTGCTTGAGTGTACCTCCTGATTGCCCAACTCCTTGCTGCTTTCAATACTCTCATCACTACGTCTGTCATTAACCGCATAGTATGTGGCATTGAAATCGATGCCTACCTGCCCTATCTTTCCTACATAATAGATGTCCGCCTGATGTGAACCGAGATGAGGTTTTATAACCCCATTCTGCTGAATGCTACCCTGTGCCACACCGTTCAGAAACACATCCTGTTGGCTTACACTATTCGACCTGCCATTCAACATGCCATAGTAGCGATAAGAGCCACCGATGGAATTGCTATCATTAAGCGAATAGTCGGCTGAGAGTTTTTCCGACAAGAAGCGGTGGTTGGTATCCGAATGAAGATGCTGGTCATTGTGATAATGCTTGTCAGGCAAATTGATATCGGTGTTCAGATGATTATCCTCACCAATATGATAGCCCCACATCCATAAACTATTGGCTATCTCGAATTTCCTGGTTTGATATCTGGCGCTGACAAACTCGTCATCCGACATCCATTTGTTGTATTTACCAAAAGCATCTGCACGCAAGCTGAACCCATTGGCACGCCGCTCTTTGGTGCGGATACGAATTACCGATTCCACCTCGGCATCATATTCTGCCCCAGGACTTGTAATCACGGAAATCGACTTGATGTTGTCGGGAGTGATGTTTACAATCTCATTATTGTCATTCA
>OHZY01000239.1_pt1 | contig 20848 bp, 19 predicted proteins | sample 1580621 | NCBI WGS metagenome assembly OHZY01 (sample SAMEA3882535, study PRJEB24775) | human gut metagenome | biome: human-associated habitat; feature: intestine environment; material: feces | place: Netherlands | collected 2009/2010 | reverse complement strand
GATCTATAACAAGCATAACCGCAGCTACTTTGAAGCACTTGAAGTAAAAGCTGAGAAAATGGCTAAGAAGTATGATTGTGCCTTTGTGGATAATGAAATGCCTTATGGCAGAGTCCCGCAGGGGCATCCGGTGATCGTAGATTATTTCTATCATGAGGAAATCCGTGGGACAGAGAATACCGGAAAAAGAAATCGCTAACTTCAAGTTTGTAGAATTCAAAAATTTAATATGAAATGTGAGATAGAGCGTATGGAAATTAACTATACGTTCTATTTTTTTCCTTTTTTGAAAAGTGATTAAAAAACTATTGACATTTTGTTACTGGTGTCCACACAAAGCACTTCCTATATTAGAAAAAATAGTGTATACTCAACAAGTACATATGTTCGAAAAAAAGGAGTGCAATATGAGCAAAAAGAAATTTAAAACCATATTATCTGGATGTATAACGACCCTTTGTCTTCTTTTGACATCCTGCGGTTCACTGCAGATATCACAAGGATCAGGCAATCAGGACACTGACCGTGTAAATCAAACGACAACAGAAACGACATTCGCATCGACAGGGAATATAGAATCTGTAGATACGCTGGAAGAAGTACCGGAGTATACAGGACAGCCATACGTGGAGATCAATGATAATGAGCCAACATTTACAGAAGATGAGCTGACGGCAGATTCTTACGAAGAATACAGCCCGTTAGATGAACTGGGAAGATGTCAGACGGCGGAAGCCTGTGTAGGTGAAGATTTGATGCCGACACAGAAAAGAGAAAGCATCAGTAGTGTGAAGCCAACAGGCTGGGTGAATAAGGAATATGATGGAATTGACGGTGGGTATCTGTATAACCGCTGTCATCTGATAGGATTCCAGCTGACAGGTGAGAATGCGAATGAACGTAACCTGATTACAGGAACCCGCTATATGAATGTAGATGGTATGCTTCCGTTCGAGGATGAGGTGGCAGACTATGTTAAAGAAACGGATAATCATGTGATGTATCGTGTCACTCCGATCTATAGTGGTGATGACCTGGTGGCTTCCGGAGTCCAGATGGAGGCGAAGTCTGTGGAAGATGATGGCGCAGGGGTAACATTTAACGTATACGTATATAATGTACAGCCATATGTTGTGATCAATTATGAGACAGGAGAGAGTTATCAGACGGAAGAACTCGCAACGCCGGAAGGTGAGTGGGCTCCAGGAACAGAAGCTGAAGTGACTGATAAAAATGTATCCAATTCATCAAATTCAACCAAAAAAGAAACTTATATATTGAATAGGAATACAAAAAAGTTTCATAAATCAACTTGTTCTGGTGTGAAAGACATCAAGGCAGAGAACAAAGAAGAGTATACAGGAAGTAGGTCGGATTTGATGAAAGAAGGATATGAGCCTTGTGGCAGATGCAAGCCGTAAGAGTTATGAGAAGAGTTATGAGATTAGAAATGGTTGCTGGTCGCACGAAGTGAGAACAGCAACCGCTAATGTATAAGTACATGTGGTCTCAGACCTTTTTGCTATAGAGATTATTATAGAAAATATAATATCAACATATAACAGATAGTTCCAGCCACTTTCGAAGTACTGTCAGTAGAAGTACAATCAGTATCATTGTCGGAATCATAAAGGAATTCGCTCCGAAGAGAATCAGACATACAAGCGAAACCAGGATTCCAATCATAGAAGAAACATGGATTTTTTCTTCCACCCAAGTCCTTTGAATTTATCTAAAATGGAAAGTCCATAGAAAAGATGTCTGGCCTGGATCATCACAGCCATGATCAGTACCTCCTGATATAGTTTAGAATTATAGCATGATAGGCTTGATTTGTGTTAATGTCTTTCGGATTGTACAATTTTTTATGAAAAAAGTGTTTACAAACCACATAAAACTATCTATAATACAAATAGAAACCACAAGAAAACAATAATAAAGAAGAAATAAACCACATAAAACAACATTGCGGTAAATGAGTAAAAACAGGAGGAGTAAAATAATATGAAGATTTTAGATGCGAAGTTTGTACAGGATTTTATTAAAATGGCAAATGACGGATTCCTTCAGGGATGGCATGAGAGAAATGGTGGTAATTTAAGTTATCGTCTGAAACCAGAAGAGGTTGAGCTGATCAGACCACGTCTGAATGAATCAGGAGAATGGACAGAGATCGGAACAGAGGTTCCGGGACTTGCAGGAGAATTCTTCCTTGTAACAGGAAGTGGAAAGTATTTCAGAAATATTATCGTTGATCCTGAAGTATGTCTTGCAATTATCGAGCTTGATTATACAGGAACAAAATACAGAATCCGTTGGGGACTGGTAGAAGGAGGAAGACCGACAAGTGAGCTTCCAACCCATCTGATGAACCATGAAGTGAAGAAGAGAATCACAAACGGAAAACATCGTGTAATCTACCATGCACATACAACAAATACAATCGCACTGACATTCGTTCTTCCTTTGGATGATCAGGTATTTACAAGAGAACTTTGGGAGTCAGCAACAGAGTGTCCGGTCGTATTCCCGGACGGAGTTGGAGTTGTAGGCTGGATGGTTCCGGGCGGAAGAGCAATCGCAGAGAAGACAGCTGAACTGATGGAGAAATATGATGTTGCTATCTGGGCACATCATGGAATGTTCTGTTCAGGAGAAGACTTCGATCTTACATTCGGTCTTATGCATACAGTAGAGAAGTCAGCGGAGATCCTTGTGAAGATTCTTTCTATGACACCAAGAAAGATTCAGACAATCACACCGGAGAACTTCCGCGAACTGGCACATGACTTTAATGTAACACTTCCAGAAGAGTTCCTGTATGAGAAAAAGAAATAATTAAATTTCTAAGAAAATAATAAAACGTATCAAACCGACCGGATATTCAATAGTGATAATTGAAATCCAGTCAGTTTGATACGTTTTTTTATAACCATTTCTTAAAAGTGCGTGCTATAATAAAACAGGTCGGAAATTCTATAGACGATCAGAAAAGCGAAAGGAATGGATAAAGTAGATCAATGTTATATACAATCCCGGATTATTATCATGAATTTACCTGTGTTGCAGGAAAATGTGAGGATACTTGTTGTGCCGGATGGCAGATCGTCGCAGATGAAGCTGCATTAGAGAAATATAAAAATGAAACAGGTGCATTTGCAAGGCGCTTGAAAGAATCTGTCAACTGGGAAGAAGGAACATTCAAGCAGGATAAAGACAGAAGATGTGCTTTCCTGAATCAATCAAACCTCTGTGATATGTATACCGCACTGGGAGAAGAGAGCCTGTGCAGAACCTGTAAATTGTATCCAAGACATATTGAAGAATTTGAAGATGTGCGGGAGGTTACACTTTCTGTATCCTGTCCGGAAGTGGCGAGAATCCTGATGAATAAAAAAGAATCGGTACATTTTCTTACTTATGAAACAGATGAGGAAGAAGATTATGAAGATTTTGATCCGTTTTTATATTCGAAACTGTTAGATGCAAGAGATGTGATGATTGAGATTTTACAGGACAGAGAGAAAAAGCTGAATCTGCGAGCAGCTCTTATTCTGGCGATTGCACGTGATCTGCAGGAATGTATTGACGAAGAAGATATATTCTCGATGGATGATGTATTTGATTACTATCAGGCTGAAGAAGGCGTGCGGGAAGTGAAAAATGCTCTTGCAGAAGTGGATTACTATACATATAGTAGAAAGATGTTTCAAAATCAGTATCAGATGGAACATTTAAGAGCGGATTGGGAGTCTTATCTTCAAGAAGCGGAGAAACTATTATATGGAAATGTGAATGAAAAAATAGACGAAAAACGGTATGTTGAGATGATACAAGAATTTCATGCCTGGATGGCGAAAGAAATGCCGGAATATGAAATACAATATGAACAGCTCCTTGTATATTTCATCAGTACCTATTTTTGCGGTGCAGTATACGATGGTGAAGCGTTTGCAAAAGCACAGATGGCTGTTGTCAGCACCCTGTTGATCCATGAACTTCTGATGGCACAGTGGATGAAGCAAGAAAAAGTGCTAGATATAAATGATGTGATAGATACGGTGTATCGTTATTCAAGAGAACTGGAACATTCTGATTCGAACCTTAATTTAATACAAGAATTGCTGCAAGAAAGTAACGAATAGATGGGAGAAATTCTTGACAGTGTTTTTTTAACATGTTATGCTATAGTCGATTTTGAGAGACGAAGATGCAGAGTAACAGACAGAGTCTTTTCAAAGCAATTGTTTCGGACCACCCAGTGAGGTTAAGGCCATACGGACAGCCGGGTCCACTGCCGATTATGGTAACTTTGGTTGCCTTATTGATTGAGTTAAAAGCTCTAATTTTATAAGTAGGTTTCTTTGATAGCCTTATGCGCCAGACGCGCAGACTTGTGAAACGGTCAATAAGAGTAGTAAAAGTATAATTGCTATATAGACTCTGACACGCATGATCCAGAAGTTTTATTTAAAAATCTAAGAGAAGATATTGCATTTTCTGTTACAGCTGAGAATAAAACAGACGAATACATACCGAACGCAGGTTTGTGGCTTAGCGCCCTTATCTGCGTTTTTTCTGTATTAAGAAAGTGTTTTGACAAAGGAACCTGGAAAGAGAGGAAATATGAAAGGGAGTCGTTTTAAATTAAACCAGAATCATGCACCGATTCATGAGGCTCTGGAGACTTTCCGGCGAATGAGAGTTGTGCCATTTGATGTCCCTGGTCATAAACGGGGAAGAGGAAATCCGGAGCTGACAGAATTTCTCGGACAAAAATGTGTAGGCGTCGATGTCAATAGTATGAAACCACTGGACAATCTCTGTCATCCGGTATCTGTAATACGGGAAGCAGAAGAACTGGCAGCAGATGCCTTTGGAGCAGCACATGCATTTTTAATGGTAGGGGGCACGACAAGTTCTGTACAGACAATGGTTCTGACTGCCTGCAAACGTGGAGATGAGATCATATTGCCACGTAATGTTCACAGGAGTGTGTTAAATGCACTTGTTTTATGTGGTGCGATCCCTGTTTATGTAAATCCGGAGGTAGACCAGCGGCTTGGGATTTCCCTGGGAATGCAGAGAGAACAGGTAGCAAAAGCGATAAAAGAACATCCAAAGGCAGTTGCAGTGTTAGTAAATAATCCGACTTACTATGGAATATGCAGTGATCTGCGAGCAATTGTCAAGATGGCACATGAGGCAGGAATGATGTGTCTGGTAGACGAAGCGCATGGAACACATTTTTATTTCGGTGGCGGGCTTCCTGTTTCAGCTATGGAGGCAGGTGCAGACATGGCGTCTGTATCCATGCACAAAAGCGGAGGCAGTCTTACACAGTCGAGTCTGCTTCTTACAGGTCCGGACGTACATGCCGGGTATGTGCGGCAGATCATCAATCTGACACAGACAACATCAGGAAGCTATCTTCTGATGTCGAGTCTTGACATTTCAAGAAGGAATCTTGCACAGCGTGGCCGTCAGATTTTCCATCAGGTAGCAGATATGGCAGAATATGCCAGAGAAGAAATCAATGCAATCGGTGGTTATTATGCATTTGGAAAAGAACTGGTAAATGGAAATTCTGTTTTTGATTTTGATATTACAAAATTAAGTGTACATACGTTAGATATCGGACTTGCAGGAATTGAAGTTTATGATATTCTGCGTGACGAATACGACATTCAGATCGAATTTGGAGATATCGGAAATATTCTTGCCTACCTTTCGATCGGAGACCGCGCACAGGAAGTAGAACGGCTTGTGAGTGCACTTGCAGAGATCCGCAGACGTTTTCAGACAGACGGAACAGGACTTCTGAGTCAGGAATATATTGATCCTCAGGTAGTGACCAGCCCACAGGATGCTTTTTATGCAGATAAGTGCAGTCTGCCACTCAGGGAAACAGAAGGTATGGTCTGTAGTGAATTTGTGATGTGTTATCCGCCTGGAATTCCGATCCTTGCGCCTGGGGAACGCATTACAGCAGAAATTCTGGATTATATCGAGTATGCAAAAGCGAAGGGTTGTAATATGACCGGACCGGAAGATCCGGATATTTTGAAACTGAATGTTCTGACAGGGAGGTAATAACAATGGAAATGTGGTTTTCAGAATTCCATACACCGGATGTGAAACACAGTATCCGGGTAAATCGTCAGCTCTTTTCCAGACAGAGTGATTATCAGAGAATTGATATTTTTGAGACACCGGAATTTGGCCGTGTTCTGACTCTGGACGGAAATGTAATGCTGACAGAACGTGACGAATTTATTTATGATGAGATGATCACGCATGTGCCGATGGCGATTCATAAAGAAGCAAAAGAGATTATGGTGATTGGAGCCGGAGATGGCGGTGTTGTCCGTGAGCTGACCAGATATGACAGAGTCAGACATATTGATCTGGTAGAAATGGATCCGATGGTTGTCGAAGCATGTCGTGCATACCTTCCGGAAAATGCATGCAGACTGGATGACAGAAGAGTACATCTTCATTACGAAAATGCACTCCGTTTTATCCGAAGATGCGAGGCAAAATATGATCTTATTATCGTAGATTCTTCTGATCCGTTTGGCCCATCGGAAGGATTGTTTACCCGCGAATTCTATGGAAATTGTTACAATGCGCTGAAAGAGGATGGAATCATGGTCAATCAGCAGGGAAGTCCATTCTACGCAGAAGATGCACATGCAATGCAGCGAAGCCATAAAAGAATTGCCAGTACATTTCAGATCAGTCGTGTTTATCAGGCACATATCCCAACCTTTGCCGCAGGTTACTGGTTGTTTGGATTTGCCAGCAAAAAATATCATCCCGTAGATGATCTGGACGCAGAAGCATGGAATGCATTAAATCTTCGTACACGTTACTATACAACAAGACTCCATAAAGGAGCATTTTACCTTCCGGCATTTCTGGAAGATATGCTGAAAGAAGTGGAGGAATAATTCATGATTTTACCGAATATAGAAACTTTTATCGGATGCGAAAGCAGCTTTGAGGAAGCATCGATTGTCCTTTATGGTGCGCCGTTTGATTCGACGACAAGTTTTCGTCCGGGCGCAAGATTCGGTCCGGCAGCTATGCGTCATGAGAGTTTCGGACTTGAAACTTACAGTCCATATCAGGACAGAGATCTTATGGATATCAGTGTATTTGACAGCGGGGATCTGGAACTTTGCTTTGGAAGCAGTGAAATGGCGCTTTCGGATATTCAAAAGAGAGCAGAAGAAATATTGAAAGCAGATAAATTTCCATTGCTTCTGGGAGGAGAACATCTGGTGACGCTGGCAGCAGTACGCGCTGTAGCTGCGAAATATCCAGATCTACACATCATCCATTTTGATGCACATGCAGATTTAAGGGATGATTATCTGGGAGCCAGATTGAGTCATGCATGCGTTCTGCGAAGATGCCATGATCTTCTGGGAGACGGACGTATTCATCAGTTCTGTATCCGAAGCGGAGAGAGAGAAGAATTTAGATTTGCCGCGCAGCATACAGATTTCCATCCACTTTCTTTTGACGGACTGGAAGAGACTGTAAGAGAACTGAAAGAGAAAAATGTACCAATTTATTTTACAATTGATCTGGATTGTCTGGATCCGGCAGTATTTCCGGGAACAGGGACTCCGGAGGCAGGGGGAGTAACTTTCTTAGAGCTTCTTGAAGCCATCCGTACAGTTGCGCAGGCAAATGTAGTAGGAGCGGATGTGAATGAACTTGCTCCTATGCTGGATGCAAGTGGTGTCTCAACCGCAACAGCATGTAAGGTTCTTCGTGAACTGCTTCTTGCAATTGCAAAATAAACCGGCAACTTATAAGAGAGCAATTATAAATATACAACTGTTGAAGAAAAGGAGAAGAGTTATGAGCAGAGTACTTGTAATCGGCTGCGGAGGAGTAGCCAGTGTAGCAATTCAGAAATGTTGTCAGGCAGATGAGGTCTTCACAGAACTTTGTATTGCAAGCCGTACAAAGGAAAAATGTGATGCACTTGCAGAAAAGTTGAAAGGAAAGACAAAAACAGTTCTTACGACAGCCAAGGTTGATGCAGACGATGTGGATCAGCTGATCGAACTGATTAATGATTACAAACCGGATCTGGTAATGAACATTGCGCTTCCATATCAGGATCTGACGATTATGGATGCGTGTCTGGCATGTGGCGTAAATTATATGGATACAGCAAACTACGAGCCGGAAGATACGGATGATCCGAAGTGGCGTGCAATTTACGAAAAACGCTGTAAAGAAGAAGGATTTTCAGCATATTTTGATTATTCCTGGCAGTGGGCATACCGCAAAAAATTTGAAGATGCAGGTCTTACAGCACTGCTTGGATGTGGATTTGACCCGGGTGTCACACAGGCATATTGTGCATATGCATTAAAACATGAATTTGATCAGATTGATACCATTGACATTCTGGACTGCAATGGCGGTGATCATGGATATGCATTTGCGACAAACTTTAATCCGGAAATCAATCTTCGTGAAGTAAGTGCACCGGGAAGTTACTGGGAAAATGGACATTGGGTAGAAATCCCGCCAATGGATATTAAGAGAGAATACAACTTTGATCAGGTCGGAGACAAGGACATGTATCTGCTTCACCATGAGGAAATAGAGTCTCTTGCAAAAACAATTCCAGGTGTGAAACGTATTCGTTTCTTTATGACTTTTGGACAAAGCTATCTGGATCATATGCGTTGTCTTGAGGATGTGGGAATGCTTTCTACAACACCGATCCAGTACAATGGACAGGAAATCGTTCCGATCCAGTTCCTGAAAGAACTTCTTCCGGATCCGGCAAGTCTTGGTCCACGCACAAAAGGAAAAACAAATATCGGCTGTATTTTTACCGGTGTAAAAGATGGAAAAGAGAAGACTTACTATATCTATAACGTATGCGATCATCAGGAATGCTACCATGAGGTTGGAAGCCAGGCAATCAGTTATACAACAGGTGTTCCGGCAATGTGCGGAGCGATGATGATGCTGACTGGAAAATGGATCAGACCAGGTGTATATACCGTAGAGGAATTTGATCCGGATCCGTTCCTGGACGCACTTGACTGTTATGGTCTGCCGCGCAGTGAAAATCATGATCCGAAGTTGGTAGACTGATGGAAAGATTAGATAAAAGAGCACCATTTACAGCCACCGGCGGAATTATTCCGCCGGAATTTCAGAACATCAAAACACCTTGTTATATACTGGATGAAAAAGCACTTACAGAAAACGCAAAACTGCTCGGTGAAGTAGCAGAACGGACAGGATGTAAGATGCTTCTGGCACAGAAAGCATTCAGTAATTATGATTGTTATCCTTTTTTTGAACCGTATCTGGCGGGTACAGAGGCCAGTGGATTGTATGAGGCAAGACTAGGGGCAGAGGAAATGCCTGGAAAAGAAGTTCATGTATTCTGTGCAGGGTACCGGGCGGATGAATTCGAGGAACTTCTTCAGTATGCCGATCATATTGTATTTAATTCTCCGTCTCAGCTTCTTCGCTTTGGAAGAATGGCGAAAGAGGCAGGAAAAAGCGTGGGACTCAGGATCAATCCGGAATGCTCTACCCAGGAGGGACATGAGATTTATGACCCTTGTGCACCGGGAAGCCGCATGGGTACAACAAGAGTACAGTGGGATGAAGCAATTGTGAAGAATCCGGAGTTGATGGAACTTTTGGATGGGGTTCATTTCCATACCCTCTGCGAGCAGGATTCAGATGATCTGGAGACAACCCTTGCTTCCGTAAAGAAACAGTTTGGCGATTTAATCACCAACGTGAAATGGATCAATTTTGGCGGTGGTCATCATATTACAAGACCCGGATATGGTATTGAGCGACTGGAGCAATGTATTCGAATGGCACAGGAAGAATGGAAGGTTGAGGTTTATCTGGAACCGGGAGAAGCCTGGGCATTAAATGCAGGATTTCTTCTTACCAGTGTGCTGGATGTTCTGAAAAATGGAGACACACAGATTGCAATCGTAGATGCCAGCGCCGCCTGCCATATGCCGGATGTACTGGAAATGCCTTATCGTCCACCGCTTCTTGGAGCATCGGATGAGACAACAGGTAGCGGGATTACAGTCCGGTTAGGAGGTCCAACCTGCCTGTCAGGGGATGTGATCGGAGACTATAAATTCAGCAAACTACCGGAATACGGAGATCTCCTTCTGTTTGGAGATATGGCGATTTATACGACTTGCAAAAATAATACATTTAACGGGATGCCATTACCGGATATCTGGATCAGACATGCTGACAGAACCATGCAGCAGCTAACCGCATTTGATTATATAGACTTTAAAGAAAGATTAGGAAGCCGTGAATAGCGGCTTCCTAATACATTTATCTAACACATTTCTTGTTTCACATCAACGTCCATACCCAATATACAACTCCAAGCGCCCAACTTGTCACAATTCCATACAGGATCACCGGTCCGGCAATCGTGAAGATCTTACAGCCAATACCAAAAACCTGCCCCTCCTTCTTATATTCAATCGCAGGTGCAGCAACAGAGTTGGCAAAGCCGGTAATCGGAACAAGTGCACCGGCACCGCCCCATTTGGCAAGCAGTGGATAAATTCCGGCACCGGTGAGAAGGATACTCAGGAGAATGAGCAGAATAGAAGTCCAGCTGCTGCAGTCATCCGGGGAAAGTTTTTTCAATTCACAGAAATGATAAATACATTGTCCAATCAGGCAGATCGTTCCACCAAGGAAGAACGCCTTCATCATGTTGAACCACACATTGTGCTGTGGTGTTTTCTTTTTGACATAGGCTTCGTATTGCTTCTGTTGCTTCAATTGTTCTATTTTGTCCATAAATGAAAATCCCTTCTTTTTTGTTTTCAAATTCTACACATAGTTTTTCACAAAATGAAAATAATATCCTTAAAAATAAATAATGAAACATCAGAAATGAGGAAATGATATGAATGATACGGGAAACAAGAACCGGGTAGTTGAATCAGAGCGTGGTCCTTTTTATCTGTCACAGCTTCGTGGAGCACAGAGCATTGTATTCACAAAAGCACCTTATCTTCTAAGCGCAGCATCAGTTGCCGGAAGCAAAGAAGCGCAGGGGCCGCTTGGAAAATGCTTTGATCTGACAAATGAGGATGACCTGTTTGGAGCAGAGACCTGGGAGGAAGCCGAAAGCAATATGCAGAAGGAAGCCTGCGTACTGGCACTTGGAAAGTCACATGTGGATCCGAAGTCTGTGCGTTATCTCTTTGGTGGAGATCTTCTCAGACAAGGGATTGCAACTTCTATGGGCGTTGAAGATCTGCAGATTCCCATATTTGGCCTGTACGGTGCATGTTCCACATCAGGAGAAGCACTGGCATTAGCGGCAATGAGTGTGGCAGCAGGATACGGAGATTACATGCTGGCAGTAACATCCAGCCATTTAGGAAGTGCAGAGAAAGAATTTCGATTTCCGTTAGGATATGCGAACCAAAGACCACTTTCCGCACACTGGACCGTGACAGCCAGCGGGGCTTTCCTTGTAGGAAGCCATCTGAATAAAATACATTCCGATAAGCAGCATCAAAGAAAATCCCAGTTCCGGCATATTCGGATTGCAGGAGTTACAATAGGGAAGATCGTGGATTTTGGTCTGAAGGATTCGCAGAACATGGGGGCATGTATGGCTCCGGCTGCAACCGATACCATTTATCGCAATTTTCAGGATCTTGGACGAACCCAGGAAGATTACGATCAGATCATAACAGGTGATCTTGGATATATTGGTCAATCCATACTTTTTGACCTAATGAAAAGCAGAGGATATGATATCAGAAAAAAGCATATGGATTGTGGAATGACTATCTTTGATCAGGAGACACAGGATACACATGCCGGCGGAAGCGGCTGTGGATGCGCAGCGTCAACACTGGCTTCTTATATTCTGCCAAAGATTGAGAACGGAGAATGGAAAAAGATACTCTTTGTGCCGACTGGTGCATTGATGTCAACGGTCAGCTTCAATGAAGGAGCAAGTGTGCCGGGGATTGCACACGCAATTATGATCGAGCACTGTTGAAAATCTTATTATAATAGGAAGAAGTAAAAAAGATGCTAAGTATGTGTTAAAAAAACAGAAAAGGAATAGAAAAATGGATTATATAAAAGCATTTTTAATCGGAGGTCTCATCTGCGCTATGGTGCAGATTCTTCTGGACAGAACAAAGCTGATGCCGGGACGGGTTATGGTATTACTTGTCTGTACAGGCGCAGTGCTTGGATTTATCGGGGTATACGAACCATTTGTGAAATTTGCAGGAGCAGGTGCAAGCGTTCCACTGCTTGGATTCGGAAATATTCTGTGGAAAGGTGTGAAGGAAGCTGTTGATAAAAATGGATTCCTTGGAATCTTCCTGGGAGGATTCAAGGCAAGTGCAGCACTGATTTTCGGATACCTGGCTTCATTGATTTTTGAACCAAAAATGAAGAAATAAACAAGAAATCACTATAATGTTACAAGGTTCATAAAAATATGCATGAAAATATCTTGACAGTAAAAGAAAAATAAAATATCATTAGTTAGGTGTTAAAGGCAATAAGATACGACGATACAAGGAGGCACGGTAGGACAGGTTTTTTATCCCAGGTGTCTCTTTTATTATGTAAAAGGACGAGTTAAAGATGATTGATATACATAGCCATATCTTGCCTGGAGTTGATGATGGAGCGTCTTCGATGAAAGAAAGTCTTCATATGCTTTCTATGGCGAGAAGACAGGGAATCACAGATGTGTTTGCAACTTCACATTATTCCAAAGCGTTTCCGAACAGAGATCCGGAGAAGCTGAGACGGCTTCGGGATGAGCTGATGAGCCGTGCAAATCGTCCGGTGCAAGGACCAGAGGGAAAGGTGAAGTGCAAAAGACCAATTCGAATCTGGACAGGCCAGGAGATTTTTTATTCTAATAGTGTTATACGACTGCTTGAAGAGGGAAAGCTGCTTACGTTGGCAGACAGTAATTACGTACTGGTTGAGTTTATGCCTTCAGTGCCTTATTCAGAGATATGTACAGCGGTGAGGAATCTGTCAAGAGCAGGATATACTCCGGTAGTTGCTCATGCGGAGAGGTATCGTTGCCTTAGAAAAGGTAAGCGTGTGGAAGAACTGATCGATCTGGAAGCATTGATCCAGATGAATTACAGATCCGTCAGTGGAGGCTGGCATGATGCAACAGCGCGCTGGTGTAAGGATAATCTGAAAAAAAGGAATATCCATTTTATGGGAACTGATATGCACAATATCGGGAGCAGAATGCCTGATACAAAAGAGGCAATGGGTTGGATGAGGAAGCATTTAGACAGTACTTACCTCAGACAGATAACAAGAGAGAATGCACTTCGCATTACAGAAAACAAAATAATAAAATAAAGGGGAGCAAAGATGGGAAAGACGCATGATGACGACGAGGTTGAGATTGACCTCAGAGAACTATTCTACGCATTGAAAAAGCGCATTTTGGTAATCCTTGCAGCCATACTGGCGGGAGCAGTGATTGCCGGAGCAGTGACAAAACTTTTTATAACACCTGTTTACAGTGCAACAGCTACAATGCTTGTTCTCACAAAAGAAACAACACTTTCTTCACTGGCTGATCTGCAGATTGGCAGTCAGCTGACGAAAGACTACAACATCCTGATCACAAGCCGTACAGTATTGCAGGACGTAGTAGATGAACTGAATCTGGATATGACATACAAGGAATTGAAAGAGCGCATCACAGTAGAGAATCCAAGTGATACACGTATTCTTTCCATTACAGCGATAGATAAAGATCCAGAGATGGCAAAGAAGATTGCGGATACACTGGCAAAGACATCGGCTGACTTTATCGGAGACAAGATGGAAGTAACACCGCCGAAGATCATTGAAGAAGGTGAAGTGCCGACAATCCAGACAAGCCCAAGTACAAAGAAGAATGTGCTGATCGGAGCATTGGCAGGACTGGTTCTTTCCGCAGGTGTTATTATCCTTCTCACATTGATGGATGATACGATTAAGTCAGAGGATGATATCGAGAATTATCTCGGTCTGACAACACTGGCAAGTATCCCGGATAGAAAAGACTACATTACGGGAAAAGGACTTCGTAATTCAAGCAAGACAACACCGAAGAAAAAGAAGAAAAGGAGGAAAAAATAAATGGCAATTCAGAGAGTTATGTTGACAGATTCCAGAAAAGAAGATGTCTTCTATGAAGAGGCTATTAAAACCCTCCGTACAAATATGCAGTTCAGTGGTGTAGAGACGAAGAGTATTGTTCTCACAAGCTGTTATCCAAATGAAGGAAAAAGTGACGTGGCTTTCCAGCTTGCAGTAGAGATTGGAAAGATGGGAAAGAGAGTTCTGATCATAGATGCAGATATTCGTAAGTCCAGTTATATCAAATGTTACCAGGTTAAACAAAAGACCAACGGACTGTCACAGTATTTAAGTGGACAGATTTCTTTAGAAGAAATAATTTATTCTACCAATTACCGTAATCTTGAGATTATCTTTTCAGGTCCGTATGATCCGAACCCGTCAGAGCTTCTGGAGCAGGGACGTTTCGGCAGATTGATCGAAGAGACAAGGAAAGTTTATGATTATATTTTGATTGATACACCACCGATCATCAGTATGAGTGATGCAGCAATCGCAGCAAAACAATGTGATGGAGCAATCCTCGTAATCGAGAGCGAAGCAGTAAGCAGAAGAGATGCAATGAAAGCAAAAGAACAGCTTACAAAGAGTGGATGTAAGATTCTCGGTGCAGTACTGAATAAAGTGGATATGAAGAAAGAAAAATACTATAGTAAGTATAGTTCATACTACTACGGTAAAAGCAAACAGGAATAGCCAGATATGCAGTGGAGAATATCTGCTGCATATTCCATTTTACAGAGAAAAACAGACAAAGCATTTAAGATAAATGAAATCAGATGTTTTGTTATGCAGTCAGACAGAAGATTATCAGGGGAAAAGGGCGTACGCGAATGTATAGAAAGAACAGTAACGGCTGGTTGAAGCACTGGGATTTCATTATACTGGATCTTGTTGCATTACAGCTGGCTTATATAAGCAGTTATGTATTGCGCATGGGAACAAGTAATCTGTATCATAACGGATTATATCTGAATATCGGGATTATTATTATACTGATAGACATTTGTACAGCTTTCTTTACAGAGCCATATCATGGGATCATGAGAAGAGGATATTTTGTAGAGTTTAAGAATGTATTGAAGCATGTGTTTATCGTGAGTGTGCTTGTGATCGTATATCTCTTTATGAGCAAACAGGGAAGCATGACCTCGCGTCTTATGATCAGCTCATTCATTCCAATGGCAGTGGTTCTGCTTTATGCGGTGCGAATCGTATGGAAGAAATATTTGCTGAAACATGGCAATATGCTTTATGCAAAAATGAACATGCTTCTCGTTTCAACAAGTTATGAAATAGATTCCATGTTAAGACAGGTGGAACAGAATGTATTTAATGAATTCGATATTGTTGGAATCGTACTTGCAGACCGTGAACCGGAAGAAAATGAATTGATCGAAGGAATTCCGGTCGTAAGCAAGATTGATACATTAACTGAATACATACAGACAAGATGGGTTGATGCTCTTCTTGTTGGAATTAAGAAGAAAACATTGATACCGGAAGATCTGTTTGACACATGTGTGAATATGGGAATTACAGTTCACGAATGTCTGGAAGACAGAGCAGGATGGGCAGGAAATCAGTTTATTAACCGTATGGGTGGATATACAGTCCTGACTTCCAGCGTCAGAGTGATTTCCTCACGACAAGCCGTGATGAAGAGAACGATGGACATCTGTGGCGGAATCGTTGGAATGATTCTGACAGGTATCATTACAATATTCCTTGCGCCGGCAATCTATATTGCTTCACCGGGGCCGATTTTCTTCTCTCAGATGAGAGTAGGAAAAAACGGAAAATTATTTAAAATCTATAAATTCCGAAGCATGTATATGGATGCAGAGGAACGCAAGAAAGAACTGATGAAACAGAACGAGATGAAGGGGCTCATGTTCAAGATGGAGAATGACCCAAGAATCATCGGAAGCGGAGCGGATGGAAGCAAGCATGGACTTGGCTGGTTTATCCGTAAGACATCTCTGGATGAATTCCCGCAGTTCTGGAATGTACTCAAAGGAGATATGAGTCTCGTAGGAACCCGTCCACCAACAGTAGATGAGTGGAAACAGTATGAGCCATATCACCGCGGAAGGCTTGCCGTGAAGCCGGGACTGACCGGAATGTGGCAGGTGAGCGGAAGAAGTGATATCACTGACTTTGAGGAAGTTGTGAAGCTTGATATGGAATATGTCAAGAACTGGAATATCGGAATGGATATTAAGATTCTGTTCAAGACCGTCGGGGTCGTGCTTAAGGGCAGCGGATCCAAGTGATGGATTGGATGGAAGAGATGAAATAGAATGAATGATGATCTGCAGTGGAACCGGGAGGGGAAGCTGCAGGTGTTATCGGTATTGAACGTATAGCTATGGGGAGAAAATAGCGGAGAGGGAAGACTGGGATAGATATGGTTGGAAGTTTTCTCTCTTATTCCAGTGTTGAACGTATAGCTACAGGAGGAAAAGATAGATAAAATGACATACAAAAGAAAGGTTGATAAAGCAGAGATTCCAATCTGTAATATTATGGGTGTAAATATTGCTGCAATTAATATGAAGTGGTTATTGGATTATTTGGAGAAAAATCTTTCAAATTTGAAGGGTGATTACATCTGTGTTTCTAATGTTCATACAACAGTAATGAGTTATGAGGAGTCCTCTTATTGTGCAGTTCAAAATGGAGGTATTATGGCTATACCAGATGGTGGACCACTTTCTTCATTAGGACGAAAACGTGGATTTGTTATGATGGAGCGAACAACAGGTCCAAGCCTGATGGGAGAACTGTTTAAAATTTCAGCAAAAAGAGGCTATCGTCATTATTTTTATGGAAGTACAGAAGAGACTTTAGAAAAATTAAAAAATAAACTTCAAGAGTATTATCCAGAAATTCAGATTGCTGGAATGTATAGTCCACCTTTCCGTGCATTATCTATGGAGGAAGATAATGAGGTGATTGAGAAAATAAACGAAACAAATCCAGATTTTGTTTGGATTGGTTTAGGAGCTCCGAAACAAGAAAAATGGATGTCTAATCATCAAGGAAGTATTAATGGATTGATGATTGGCGTAGGAGCAGGATTTGATTATTACGCGGGAAATATTAAGCGAGCACCGCAGTGGATGCAGAAGTGTAATTTGGAGTGGTTGTATCGTTTGATACAAGATCCAAAAAGATTGTTTAAACGATATTTTCATACAAATATAAAATTTATTTTACATGCATATTTACTTAAGAATTGAGGGGGAAATAATGAATCAAAAGCCAACTGTAAAAGAAATACAAGAAGAAATACTTATTTTGCTTTCTGAATTGGACAGAGTATGCAGAAAGAATAATATAAAATATTCATTGCATGGAGGAACATTACTCGGTGCAGTTAGAGAAAGCGGATTTATTCCGTGGGATGATGATGCTGATATTACTATGATGAGGGAAGAATACAATCGACTTATAGAATGTTTTAATAAAGAATCTAAAGATTTTATGCTTATTGAAAGCTTTTTACATATGCCTAGAATAGTTCGAAGAAAATTTGAAGAGGACACTGTTTTTGCATGGATTGATATTATGATTTATGATCCTATAACAGAAAAAAATATTCCTCAAAAAATTAAGTTTGGAATGATATTGGCATTTCAGGCAATGTGTAGAAATGAGGTTACGATTCATTTAATAGAAGGAAAAACTCATTCTGCATTGCAAATGGCAGCATTTAAATTTGCCTATTTTGTTGGTCGTCCTTTTTCTTATGAAAAAAAATATAATTGGTATAATAAATTTTGCCAGAATTGTTTGTGCGGAAATAGAAAGTATATTCATAGATCAAATGATCAGTTACGTGGTATGAAAATGTTAGTACCAGCGGAGTGCATGAATGAATATATTGATATTTCTTATGAGGGTAAGCAGTTAATGATTACGAAAGATTATGATAAAGTTCTTACTATTAGTTATGGGGCAAATTATATGACTCCGATTCATGATGAGGCAAATGATGATTTACATGTTCATTTTCGTGAGGCATTTTTAAAACATTTAAAACTTATCTGATTAAATTTAATTGTGAGGAATAATTTGATTATATGAAAATAAAGAAAAATTTAAATATAGAATATATGCGTGCAATTGCTTGTTTAGGAGTAATATTGATTCATATTATGAAAAGTGCACATGACGTTTTCGACAATATGACACCAGAAATATATTTTATATGTACTTCTTTTGTGAATAATTTAAGATGGTGTGTCCCGGTTTTTTTGATGATTTCTGGATACCTTTTATTAGATCCTGAAAAGAAAATTGGATTGATTAAAATTAAACAATATATTATTAGAATTGTTATTGTTTTAGGGATATTTGGTACTGGATTTGCATTTATTGAGTTAATATCTAAAAAACATAGTGTCTGTTTCACATTTATTTTTAGAGCGTTTGTAAATATGCTTATGGGCAACACATGGAATCATCTTTGGTATTTATATGCATTAATTGCGTTATATTTATTTTTACCCATGTTAAAAAGCATAACTGGATATTTAAGCAAGCAGGAGATTACATATATTATTATTGTCTTTTTGATATATTCGAGTGTATTTCCGACATTAAAAGAACTAGGTGTAACAATTGGGATTGCTTATTTTTCCTTTTCAATTTATTTGTTTTATATGTTATTGGGATATTGGGTACGGCAAAGTAAAATAAAAATTCCGAAGGTTTTATCTATATTGGGTTTTATAGGAACAGGCCTTTATTTTGTAATACTAGCTTACGTATCAGATGTGAAGGATTATAAAATTCCGGAGATTTTTTATTCTCATTCTTCTATGGTGGTTGTATTGCAAGCAGTTCTGATATTTTCTCTGATAGGGAATATAAAAATATCAGTAGATAGGCGTTTACATAAAATTATTTTATCAATTGCAGATTATTCTTTTGGAATGTACATAATGCATATGTTTTGGATTAATATTCTTTATAAGGTATTTAAATTAAATCCTGCAAAATATGGTATATGGATTTTTATACCAATATATATAATTGTAATAATATTGACATATGTAACTGTTTTCATAATGAGAAAAATACCTATTATAAGAAAGTATATTTAAATTAAAAAACTCAATGATAGAAAAAATTAATGTGTGGAGGATAGATTTGTGAATATTGCAGTAATTTTTGCAGGCGGTGTTGGAAAGCGAATGCATACCAAAGAAAAGCCAAAGCAGTTTTTGGAAATTTACAACAAACCGATTATAGTACATACTTTGGAGAAATTTGAGAAGCATAAGGATATAGATGGAATTGTTATTGTTTGTGTTGAAAATTGGATTTCTTATATGAATGATTTGGTTTATAAGTATAGGCTTGAAAAAGTGAAAAAAATTGTTCCGGGCGGGGAAACAGGACAACTTTCTATTTATCATGGATTATGTGCTGCGAAAGAAATTAGTGGTGATGAAAAATCTATAGTGCTTATACATGATGGTGTTCGTCCGTTAATAGATAAAAAATTAATTTCGGATAATATTAAAAGTGTACAGATGTATGGCTCAGCAATTACAACGGCGGTTGTCAAGGAAACTATTTTAGTAGTTGATACAGACGCAGAGAAAATTGATTATGTTCCAAGTAGAGCAAATTCGCGCGTGGCAAAAGCACCTCAAAGTTTTTGGCTTGATGATATCTTGCATGCGCATCAGGATGCTCTAAAAAAGGGAGTAACAGATTGTATTGATTCATGTACAATGATGCAAAGTTATGGAAGGGATCTGCATCTTGTAACTGGATCTGACGAAAATATAAAAATTACTACACCAGAAGATTTTTATACTATGCGAGCTTTACTTGAGGCAAAAGAAAATGCTCAAATTTATTCATTTGAAAGTAGGTGAGAAAATGATTCATGAAAGTTTGAAAAAAGATTTTTCAGAAATTGCAGATATGGAAGGAATGGAACAATTTCGTAACAAAACATTTTTGATTACAGGATCTACAGGCTTAATTGGAAGTCTTCTTATAAAATTTTTTATATATTTGAATAGAACACAAAATTTAGGGATTAAAATCTATGGTACGGTGAGGAATCTTGATAAAGCCAAAAGTTATTTTGCTGAGTATGATTGTGATAGTATCAACTTTGTTTTGATAGATTTTTTAGATGATAAAAAAATAGAAACTTTCGAAATTAAAGGTGATATTGACTATATCATTCATACAGCTGCAGTTACAACTTCCCAGCAAATGGTAAAAACCCCAGTTGAGACATTGTTGGGGGCAATACAAGGAACTAAATGTATGCTTAAGCTTGCAAAGGAAAAAAGGGTAAAAAAAATAATTTATTTGTCCTCAATGGAAGCATATGGCATTGTTGGTAAAAGTGAAAAAGTAAAAGAAAACGAATTGGGGTACTTAGATCTAGATAATATTCGTTCTTGCTACCCAGAGGGAAAAAGAGCATGTGAATGTTTATGCAAAGGCTATCATGCAGAATATGGAGTCCCTACAATTCAGATACGTCTTGCACAAACTTTTGGTGCAGGTATACATTATGAAGAAAATAGGGTTTTTGCACAATTTGCACGAAGTGCAATGAAAAAAAGTCCTATTGTTTTACATACGGCAGGTAAATCAGAAGGAAATTATGTATATACAT
>OHZY01000231.1_pt1 | contig 21199 bp, 10 predicted proteins | sample 1580621 | NCBI WGS metagenome assembly OHZY01 (sample SAMEA3882535, study PRJEB24775) | human gut metagenome | biome: human-associated habitat; feature: intestine environment; material: feces | place: Netherlands | collected 2009/2010 | reverse complement strand
TTCTGGCGGTTGAATACATACTTGGCGAAGTACTCCGAAGGGCGCACCTTGGGAGTTTTCACCTCAACAGGTCTCTTTTTAAAGGCCTCGGCTACAACCTCAAATCTCAAATTAGCCATTCTTCTTTTATTATTTTATAAGTTTGCGGGTGCAAAGTTACGAAATAATTGGCTAACTGCTACCATTTTGCCCGTTTTTTTATGTATAATTCAAACTTTTCTTATTTTGATTACAGGATTCTGCCCACAATCTGCAACTTGAGCACAGGATAGAACTTCAGTTTATCCACGATATCGGCGATGTCTCCGCCATCTTCACCCATCGAATCATTGAGAGCTTTCCTGACATCTACCTCCTCGCCGTTCTGATAGATCTTCAGCTTGCCCATATACTGGCAGCCGATTTCCCAGCGGAAACCCAGGCGGTTCTTGGGAACCACTCTTCCGAAGCCCAGACCGAGATAAGGGCGGAAGGAATTGCAGCGCAGGTCGGCATTGATATCACCATTCTTGTCGAACTTGATATTATAATCTGAAAGATCTGCACCTACGTGTTTCAGAATATCATCCTCATGTCCAGGATATTGCTTGATAAACTGTGCCAGTTTCTCGCTGTGACCGCTCAACTTGGCAAGCTTGGCGCCGCCCATAGCGAAGCCGGCAGCCACGAAGAACTTGCTGTTGCCGCCGAAAGGATAGATATTCGCCTTGGCATGAAAGGCTGTGCGGGAGAAATCTGCATCCACATCCACCTTGGAATTAGGAATCCTCACCGACTGTCCCTGAACGATGATAGAGGCATCTGCCGTTATGTTCATCTGCTCAGATATCGAGAGAAACTTTGGCAGAATATCCACGCCTGCCTCCAACTCCACGAAATTGGAGATAGGAGCCGCCACACCTATGCTGATACCTTCGGTACCCACGCCTGCATTCAGACCCACATGATTGAATGCTGTTCTCTTGAACTGTGCAAAACCACTTGTTGTAAATACGAGGCACAAAATGGCCATCATCAAAATCTTTTTCATCATTTCTATTATTTTTAATAGTTAGCATTCACATCTCACACACGTTATTTCTTCTTGCTTGCCTTCCACTCGAAGAGATAGTCGATGCCCTTGATCTTTACCTTGACAAAGAGATCGGCAGCCTTGCGGTCGGTGGTATAGAGATAGCCCGAAACCACTTCGCCCGGATGGATGGTGGTGCGCTCCAGATAGCCCAGGTCCTCAGGCATCTTGTCGGAATACTTCATGCGGTTGCCGTCTTCCAGCTGCTGCATCCGGCAGATACGGGTCTGGAAATCCTTCAGCGTATTGGAGGTTCCGGCATCAAACACCTGTGCGCCCAGGTTGGCATTCACGTTGTTCTCGCGTTCGGTCTGCACTATCGCCTTGTTCTTTACCGCACGCTTAGCCACCTTCTTCTTGAACTTGAAGATCTTCTTGTCATACTCATCAGCGCCCACCAGTTCGAAATCCTTTCGCTTGCCGCCCTTCATATCGTAGATTTCAATCTGAGAAGGGTCGATATCCACATTGATCATGCTCTTGTTGACGATGAAGACGCCGATTTCGCGGTAATCGCCGATGTTCTCATCCACCATCGAATTGCTCACGCCCACGATGAGTCCGTTCTTGTTGTAGTAAGGCCATGCCACACCGTTCTTATACTCGGTGAGGATTTCATCAGGCGAAGGGGTTTCCAGGATAGGCTGATGGTCGGTGAGCGAATACTTGGAATAGTTGCCGTCGGCATCCACCACTACATAAAATCCTTCAGGGATATCATTCTTGTAGGGAGTAAGGGTGCATACCCTGCCGTTCTCCGTGAAAGAGGCTCCTACCCCCATCTTCTTGCCCTGGTTCATGAAGAAATGCTCCTTCACGTTGCCGTTATTATAATAAGAGGTATATTCGCCCGAGAGCAGTCCTGCCTGATAGGTCTTCTTCTGCTCTACCTGTCCATCCTTGAAATAGGTGGTAAAGGTGCCGGCAAACTGGCTCTTGGCATCATCCTTCCTGTCGAGGACCACGAAACTTCCCTCGCCCTGCAGTTCGCCGCTCATATAGTAGGTGCGGAACTCCTTGGCTGCCGTAGAATCAGCAGGATAGAGCGCCAGGCGATAATAGTTGGCGAAAGCCTTGTTAGGGGTTACCTTCCAGCTCTTGTTGTAATAGAGGGTGTCCAGCCGGTCTTGCGGAACGGGAGGAGTTTCTGGCACGATTTTCTCCTGTGCCAGGGCTGTCTGTCCTCCGAAGAGGGCAATCATCATGATGATGACCGAATACTTATTTTTCATCATAATTATTATGTTTTTAAATACTTAAAAATCTATCTATCAGTTTCTTTCTATAGAGTCTGCCCACCTTTACATAGTCGATTTCATCGAAAGGGGGATAGAAATGGCACACATTGTCAACCACCTCGATGAGGTAATTGATGTTGACGATGAACTTCTGGTTTACCTGCATGAAATGAGGGGCGAGCGCAAGCAGGTCGGTGCTCTTCACGCTGCGTTTCAGCCTGATAGGCTTCCTGTTGTCAGCTACCACCACCTCCCAGCATCTCACTTCGTGATTATACTGGAAGAGGCAGACATTCTCCGTATCCACCAGCCTGAAATCCACGGAGTTGGTATAGAAGAGCAGCTTGCCGTTAGCAACGGGTGCATTCTTCACGCCAGCCCCAACCACTCTCTCAGCCTCTTTCCCAGTCTCTTTCTCAGCCACAAGCTCTTTTCCTGCCTCTTTTTCAGCCTCTTTCTCCAGTCGTCTGACGATGGTATCCAGCTCCTGGGGATTGATAGGCTTGAGCAGCACATCGAAAGCCTGCTTGCGGAAGGCTGTCAGGATATATTCATCGTATGCCGTGTACATCACCACCTGGCAGCGGCGGTGCACGAATCCCGACAGCTTATCCAGGAAATCCAAGCCATTCACATCGGGCAGCTGGACATCCAGAAAGAGCACATCGGGCTGGTACCTGTTTACCATCGCCAGGCCGTCAAGCCCACAGAGCGCACATCCCAGCACCTCCATATCGTATTTCGTTTCCAATAAATCAGCCAAAGCCTTGCCTGAAGATTTATCGTCGTCTATGATTACAACTTTCATACACCTTATTATATATTCAAGTTTCGCAGGTCCTGCTACATCACGAAGCCATCGGGTATGCATACCTGCGCCAGACATCCAGCCACGCTTCCATCTTCTGCCTTCCGGTTCTGCAGCGAGAAGGTCATCTTGTGGCGATTATGCTCGTTCACCACTGCCAGGGTCTGGGTGATGATGCCCAGTCCGGTACGCTTCTTCCCCTTCTGGCGGATATCGAATCCCCTGCCGTTATCCAGCACGGAAACCACGGTATAGCCCGGCTGCTTTCTACCAACCTTTACCTGCAAGATCTTCCTTCCCTCCCAGCCTCTCAGCCCGTGAACCAGGGCATTCTCTACGAGAATCTGGACAAACATAGACGGGATATACGTATTCTCCACATCCACTTCGGGATCTATCTGCAGCGAGAAATCGAAATCATCGCCCATCAGTGGAGTTTCCACCGCCAGATACTGCTTCACGAAACCGATCTCTGCAGCCAGAGATACCTTCGGCTGGCAGGACAGGTCCAGGTTGCTGCGTATCAAGCGGGCAAGCCCCATCAGCTCGTCGGCTTCCGCCGTACCGGCATGCAGAATCTTGTTGTTGAGGACATTGAACACGAAATGAGGGGAGATTCGGTTTCTTGCCCCTTCCAGCTTCAACTGCAGTACGCGATGCCTGCTCTCTTCGAGCCGCTTGCCGGATCGCATGCTCTTGATGACGAAGAACATGCACAGCAGCAGAATCAGCAGCACCACCGCCAGGGCGATAGAGCGGGTCTGGTTCAGCTGTGCCGTCTTGTGCTCAATCACCAAGTCGTGATGCAGTTTCAGCGTATCCTGGGTAAAGCGGTCCATGATTTCAGAAGCTCTCATATTGATTCTGTTGTGCTCCAGCGAATCATTCTTCTGCATATCCCTGCGAAGATTCTCGAATGCCATGCGGTAATCGCCCTTGGCGAGGTAATATCGCTGCAGATACTGATTGCGAATCTGGCGCAGGTTGAAGGCTACGAGATTGCTGAGATCCTCGCCGAACTGCTGTCTCTCGCTGTCCAGAATGCGGGTAACGGCCGCCATATCTCCCTTCTTCACCTCCTGACCAATATGAATCGTATTACAGTAATATACCGCCTCTCGATCGTAGTTGGCCACCATGAAAGGCTCGCTCTCGGCAAGATATTTCTCCGACTGGGCAATGCTGTCCAGATTGAGATACACATCTGCCATATTCAGCTTGCAGAGATACATGTCGAAGCAGTCGCCCTTCTTGTGCTTCTCTAGCAACTGCTTCAGCTGCAGGAATTTGCGGAGCGACTGGGCATAGTCTTTCTTATAATAGTAGTAGTTGCCGTAATTGTTCAGGTAATACGCCTGCATAGCCAGCGACATCTGCGGGAGATGGTCTTCCGTCTGCTGATAGCACTGGAGCGACGCATCAAAATCATTGAGTTTCAGGTAGATGGTAGCCAGACCCACATAGAGGGAGACATTCTCCTCCTTGGGCAACTGGAGGGAATCTACCAGAAAGAGCGCACGGCGATACCAGGAGGCAGCCTGCGGCAACTGATTCTTGAAGAGATAGGCATCACCCAGGTTGGCACAGATGCTAGGCGCCTGGTGCTGCACATCGCTACGCATGGAATAGGCATAGGCAGACTGGTAGAGCGAAACCACCTCGTCTGCCTTGCGATGAAAATTATGATAGTTGATGCCCTGGCAGTTGTAGGTATAGGCAAGAAGTCCGTTGCGGCGCGGAGTATCGGGCTGACGGAGGGCGAAGCGCAGGGTGCGGTCCACATAGCCTACTGTGGAATCGGGCGTTGCCGACTGGCAGAACCATCTTCCCTTCCTGGCATAATACTCATAAAACGTGAGGCTGTCTTTCGCCAGCTTCATACCTTTTTCTATTTCCGTCTTAGCCTGCGGCGACTGCGCATTGAGGAGTTCATCGAGCTGATGCAGTTTTTCGATACGCAGGTTATCAGCAGTTTCCTCTGCCGATTTCCGGCAGGAAGCCAAGAGAATCAGCAGAGGCAAAAGAGGCAGGAGAACCTGCCAGAGGTTAAGCTTATCATTTTTCATCATTTCTATTATTTTCTACAGAACTTTCGCAGTGCTGGACTGCGAAAGTTAAGTTTTCTACGAATTTACCCTGCAAATATAGGTAAATTAACGCAAACGGGCAAGCTTTTTGAATATTTTTTTCTTCTTAAAGCCATCAAACTTACATTTTGATATCGGATTGAAATGCTTGCGGGCTGTTACTCGGGTGCTGCGGGTATCGTCGTCATCATCCTCCATCATGGCACGGAGCGCTTCTTCGGTTACACCATCCAATACCATCATATAGATTGGGGCATATTCATCAATATCCTCAAAGGTATTCTTGTCTGTAGCGCCTGTAGCATGAGGATCATACTCCAGCGTAATCAGCTTCTTCTCCTTTGCCGAATAGAAGTTTACCGCCATATAGCCATCCTCATTGTCCTCTCCCATATTGGTAAGGCCCAATTTGGCTGCCGCATTCTTCAACTTCTGATAATCGCTGCTTCCACCATTATAATAAACGATGCCACCCTTACCCAGATTGAGACTTTCCGTAATCAGCAGTGCCAAAGGAGCCTTTGCCTCCAGCTGTGGAGTGAAAGAAGGGAAGCCTGCATCTACCGGCTTGATGTTGCGAAGCGTCTTGGCTGTAGCCAGGAGCGGATAGCTCATCATCTTGCCAACCAACTTGGCATTTTCATCATATTTTTCATCAGAATCCAAATCATCGGCATCATCTTCGTCAAAAGATACCTTGCCGAAGGCTCCATTTCCTTCCAGTGAGAACACGAAATCATTGCCGTTTCTCTGTACGGTGCACTTCATTTCCTTGCCCGCCATAGTCTGGAACAGGCGCTTCTCTGTCCGATTAGCCACGTTGGCTGTTACACCATCCGTATAGGTAGTCTTCTCCTTATCATAATGAGCTACCAATATAGACATAAAGATGTTAGCTCTTTCTTCCGGCATCAGCATCAAATTATCATCCAGGAGAAGCACACCGCTAATCGGACTCGTATAGGTTGGTATAGGCCATGCTTCATTGCCCAGGACATCAGAGAAGATATGGATTATATTGGTATTGACACCTCCAGATCCGCTTACAATCAGTTCTACATATACATCCTTATCCTCGATGGTTATGTCCCTGGAAATCTCATCACCCCGATAGGTTCGGGCATGTACGGTGGCCTTGCCCTTCATATTCTTCGGTACATACACATTGAAGTTACCATCCTTATCGGTCTGGAGAACTTCAGTCTTAGCCTTTTCCGTCTGCACCCATACCGAAGAGCGGATGCCGTCGCCACGCTCGTTCATCACCTTGCCATATACGCGAACCAGGTGAGGCAGCGTGATATCCACCTGACGTCTTTCTCCCGGAGAGAGGGCAGGAACCTTTACAGAAACCTTCTGGTCGATGCCACCATAGTACAGATCCTTCACTGTGATGCAGAAATCCGTATTGGCAGGAACATCATGCGAATAATATCCATTCGATTGGGTTACGGTAGAAGTCAGCAACTGTCCGATGTTCAATCTTACACCTGGCAGAACCTTGCCGGTATCATCCTTTACATATCCATAAACGGTGCCCTGCTTTTCAGGATCATCCAGGTTGACCCAGGAGAAATGAGCCACTTCTCCTACATATACATTTCCCTGCAATGCGGCACTTCCTTCTTCCTCCCAGAGACCAGTTTTCTCATTGAAGCTCCACAAAGGAATGCTGGCTGGCGGATTCTCGCCCATTCCGGCTGGTATCGGGAAGGTAAGCTTTGCCTTGCTGCCATCCTTGAGCTGCAACTTATCGCCATTTTCGGCATACATATTCAGGTCGGTCATTCCGTAGGAAACCAGTTGGGCGCTGGAGTTATCGGAGCGCACAGCGGCGAGGTCACCACCCGGCATCATCTCTGCGAATCGCTCATTGTTAGGATCCAGATACACCATCTCCGACTTCACCTTTCCGGTATAGCCGACTCCGGTGCCATCCACCTTGTATCCATCCTGAGGCATATCAATCTTCATTTCACCAGCCTGCAGGGTCTGGTCGGATGAAGAAGAATAGGTCTTGATGCTGGTGAAATCATTGTTCTCCTTCTTGCACATCACTACCTCCCAGCTTGCGCCATCGGCAGCATCATCGTCAGCATCCATAGAGCGCACCACATCAAAATAGCCCGCCTTGCTGAATCTCACTACCGAGCGGTCGTTCGGGACACTTACTACCTGAACCTGGTCGAATTCAAAGAATCCATCGGTATTGGTAGTAGCAGCAGAAGAGCCGCTCACGATGCTCACGCCCTCGATTGGAGTGCCGCTGGCATCTCTCACGATACCCGAAAGAGCGATGTCTTCCATTCTTCCTTCTACGAGTTCCGGCGGATTTCCGCCACCAGAATCATCGTCATCATCATCTCCCTCATTCAGCAAATCCTGAATTTTACTGCATGAAGCGAACGTCATCAACATCATCAACAATGCCATGAACACAAAAGTTAAACTGTAATTTTTCCGTCTCATAAGCCTTACATGTTTATCAGTTAATACAAAATAGAATTTTATTGATTACACAAACAGAATCTTATTGATTGAACAAATAGAATCTTATTGATTGCAAAGATATATAAAAAAATGTATATTCGCAACATCCCTTTTCGGGTCATCGTGCCTGTTTGTTATCAAATGTGTTTAAACGTCTTTTTTTCGGGCTTATTCGACAATAAAAAAACAATCGGCTTGAGAAATCAGAAACAGAACTGATTAAGCTTCAAAAAATCTTCTAATTAATTGAAATGTGTATCTTTGCACTGAAAAGAATATCATCACCGTAACCATTCTAGGGATTATTATTTCTCGGATTTGAGTATTTTAACGCCGATTATTTCTCGGATTTGAGTATTTTAGCGCCGATTATTTCTCGGATTTGAGTATTTTCGCTATATTTGCGCCTGTTACTCAAATAGTTACGATTATGACAGAATATATACATAGAAACATACACTAATTCATCGCCTGGAAGGTGACCTGTCTCAGCTGCTCATAGAACTTATTTTAGCCGGCAACCCTCAGGAACTTGTCAATAAGGGAGGTGTTCGGACACCCAGGGCGGCATGAAGAGTCAAACAGGACGATGATGCCATAAGGCATGTCACCATACTGCCTCTCTATGCATTATCCCTATTGAGAAGCCGTTAATAAAAACAAGTCATCGTTTAGTGAAGAAAAATCCCTTGCAACATTGCTGCTGCAAGGGATCTTCATTATCCATTAAATCTCGTACCTTAATTTGTCTGCTTAAAAACAGGATTTTATATAAAGGCCATAAGAGTCTACTAGTGTTTCTTTGGTTTCACATTGAAATGATATGCCACATGAAGAATGGCATAACGTGGCAAGGCATTGACAAATGTCTCGGTTCTACCCTGGGCATTTACCACACGAGTGATGTTGTTCAAGTTGCCCAGGATGTCAAAGCCATCAAGCATCCACGTCAGCTTTCCCTTGAGCATAGTATAGGAAAGGCGGGCATTCCAGAGCAAATCGTTGGTATTCATTGAACTTCCTTCGTAACCACGGCGGGAATACATGGTCAGGTCGGTACCCACCTGAATATGCCAAGGCAGATTGAAAGAGGCTGTAGCTCCATAGTTAAAATCCACTGCATTGATGTGGTCGAAGTCCATTGCCTTGCCGTCAACATTTCTCCAGGCTGCAGATACCTTTACACCCATGGTAGAAGAGCTACCTACCTTATAGTCAAGCTTCAAGGTTTCATCCAGCAGCGTCGTCTGTACAGTGCTGCGGGATGCCTGATAACCCGCGCCTTCAGAGTTACCTATCAAATCTACGCTGTTCACGTATTCCACACGTGTCCAGGTTCCAAATGACAGTCGCTTCATCTTGTCAAGCGGCTGCTCGAAACTATAGGAAGCAGATGCATTCCAGTTACCATTTACATTGTCTGCGCGATATTTCCTGACACCCGTATGGGCATCATAGCTATATCCCATAGCCAGGGCATTTGCACGATAGGTGTAGCCCAGGCGAAGGCTCTGGCTTCGCTGTCTGGCAATATTCATTGATCTGAAGAGAAGATTCACGTCATAAGACATCTCATTTTTCAGGCTGCTGTTTCCCAGCTTCACATTCATAGGGTCTGTCGCATCCTGAATATTCACCATGTTCAGGAGATCAGGGAGCTTCGGGATTGCCTTGAAGAGCAGCTGGAATCCCTTCGTGTGATTCTTTACCCAGTAGCTCAGTCGGGTAAAGGGAAAGGTAAGAAGCACCGTGTTTCTTACGATGGTTGTATCTACCTCACCTCTCTCATAGGCAAGTTTCTGGCGGGTAGGTACGATTCCCAGTTTGGCCTGCGCACTCCAGTTGCCATGCTCTGTATCCTTATCCCATGTGATAGACGGAATCAGACTATGCGCATCCTCCGTATATTGACTTACATAACTGTTGCTTCTATCCTTCGTGCGTTCATACTCCGCCACCGATGGCAGCCATCCTATGGAAGAAGAACTCTCCTCTTCCGCCCTATCCAGCTGGTCCAGCAGATAAAGCGAAGAATGGCGTTTCTTGTCGCGATGACCAAAACTGTAATACATGGACAATTCTACCGCCTGACTCAAGCGGAAGTTGTAGGCTGCCCCCAGCTGATAGAAAAAGTTCCGGTCTGGATGGTTTCTGAAGTACTGATTGCCGGAATTCTGCACCTGCTGATCATCACCATAGTGTACGGCATACTTGTTGAACAAGTCCTCCTTGCGCTTATCGTAGGAGACCTGTCCTATCAGGTTGATGTAGTCACTAGAGCCCTTGAGCTTGATAGTGCTTACCGCATTGAAACTTCCTGCCATCTGATAGCCTTTGCCCAATCCCTCCTTCTTATATCTGTTAATCAGGGACTGGCGGATAAGATTCTCCGAACCGACGGCATAAATGTTATCGAGCATTTCCCGGCTGACATCATATTGCATAGAGGAGAATGTGCCGGAAATATAATTGCTGTACCTGTCAAACTTATCATATTGGAATACCGGCTTCAGGAGCAGGTTTACCTTGTTGTTAAATACAAGGTATAGCTGGTTGACGGCTGTCAGGTGGAAATTCTTCACGGTTTCTTTCTGGCGCTCATAATCGAATGTATTTCCCTTCTGCAGGAAGTTCACACGGTCGGTATTGGTAATGACTTCCTGATTGGAATGGCTCATCTGTACATTGCCATTGAGGTCAAACTTCTGGTTTCTGTCACTCACCGCATAGTCTAATCCGCCCAGCTTCTCCCTATTGTCGCCCTTCGGCATGTCAACGGGGTTCCAGTCTGAGTCGCGGCCAGGCTTTCTGTTGTCATTAAGATTGTTCACATTTCCATAGAAGGTAATGCGGGAATGATCCGTATAGCGCATGGCAAAGAGGCGACCCAGATAACGGTCTTTCGTACCTGCTCCGCCCTCAAGGTTAGCCAGCAAGCCGATGGAATATTCTTTCTTGAGATTGACATCCATCACATACGTCTTGTCGTCCTCACGCTTCTGGCCAAGGAATTCGCTGTTCTTGCCATACTTGTCGTATATCTTTATCTGCTTGACGGTATAGGAGGGAAGATTCTCCAGCATGACCTCCTGGTTGCCTCTGAAGAAATCCTTGCCGTTGAGCAGCAGATTCTCAACAAACTGGCCGTTGTGATAGATGCGTCCATCTTTCTTGATTTCCACGCCCGGCATCTGCCGAACCAGGGCATCAAGCATACTGCCCTCTGCCAATACAAAGGCATCGGCGTTATAGACAACAGTATCTCCCTTATGATAAAACTTCACCTTACTTCCTACGACATTTACCTCCTGCAGCATCTTCGAATCAGGGCGCAACACCACTGGAGGAAGCTCCCTCAGATACTCCCTCTTCCTCAGGTCACCTATGGAAATGTTAACATACGATGTCTTATATCCCAGATAGCTGGCACGAATGATATAGTTAGCCTTTACTCTTGGCACGTCAAACTGAAAGATGGAGGAATAACCTTCCTGATCATCCCGGGTCCAATGGTTGTTCGCCACCAAGGTCTCAATAACCGTGCTGTCTGAGGATAAGAGTTGTACGGTGACTCCCGGCACATCATTGCGAGTTTTAGAGTCTACCACTCTACTTTTGAGAGTAACTTTTTCTTGTCCCAAACATGGTATGACGAATAGTAGCGTCAATGCTAATATGAATAGTTTGTTCATAAATTATGTATTTTTAAATTATAATGATTCAACAAATACGTTTTCAAGTTTCCTTTTATATGCAAAGATAGGTCGCTTCAATCATATCACATATCGCATCTGTCGATTTTAACATTTCACGATTTCGCAATAATGAGCGCAACACACTAATGCACAAACAGATAACTAAAGATTTCACAATTTCACAAATTAGTCTTCCACCCGAATTTTACGGATTTCGTCATCAAATTTGCTCGTTGTCATCTCTCTATCAAATAACTTTTTAGACAAACGTTTTCTTATATTTGAGATGTTAGAGGATGACATACCCATTAATATTTTCATCTGATTAGGAACAAATCCCAACCAAACCAACATACATATTCTATATTCATTTTCATTTAACTTACAGTTCTTCTCTAGCGATAATCTAAACTGCTTGAAAAATGATTCGAATATATTATCCAGAACGTCCCATTGTTGAGAAGAAGGCTCTATACCTTTTTCTGCCAATTCCCTAAACTTAATCACCATAGCTTTTTGCTGGAAGATGGCATAACTTTCATTGTTGTCTTGTGGGCAATCATTAGTCAATGCTTCTATTTCATCCTTTAGCATCATTATAGACTTCTCCTTATCTAATACAAGCGAAGATTTTGAAGATAGTTCATTCTTCATTTTAGCCAACTCCTCCTGATTTTTCTGCAATTCCAGTTCCTTCATCATAATCTGTTGCTTAACAAACAATAGTTGCTCTTTTCTTATCTGCCTTTCTTTCCTTATATTTTTGACATATAGTATAACTACAACGATCATAACAACAACCAGTATTATCATCAGAATAATGACAATACGAGCCCTATTTTTCTCTACTTCTTGTATTTTTGCTTGTTTCTGCCATTGAGAATAATTATACAATGCAGCCGTTTGGGACATAGCTTCAACCTCATTATGCGCCCTAACACTATCACTATATTGGATAAACAAATCTGCATACTTTATGATAGAGTCCAATTGATGCCTCTGCTTATAAAACTTATACCATCCGTCAAAAGCCACTCGTTTCGCATTTTGGGATTCTGCCATATTCGAACATCTCTGAAAATATATTTTGGCAGAATCAGAAGAATGCACATTTAGATAATACAGCCCCTTTGCATAGAAATAAGTATAGTAACGAACGCCAGGATTTCTATTACCACTAAAATACCCCGACTCTCTTTCATACACATCCATATAGCGTTTAGCTTTTGCGAACTGCTTTGTCAAAACCAAAGACTCAACAACTATACCCAAAGAACGAGCCGCCTCTTTAGGATAACCAAACTTCTTATATTTTTTGTATATCTCCTCAAACTGTTCTATAACTTTCTGAGGAGACATTAATAGCGGCATGATATTGACTTGTGCCTCTGCTGTTATCAAAGCATCCAGCGTATCCTTGGCTAGCCAAGAATATTTTTCTGACACCCCATAAGCATTTTTTGCATTCAATATCATCCTTTGTCTTTGATATTCCTCTCCCACTTGCCCATAAATCCTCGCCAATGTATGGTAATCACAATTTCGGCTTAACGTATCAGCCTGCTCTGTCGCCTGGAGGTAGCAATCCAAGGATGCTGGAGAGTCATCGAGATCACGATACGCACATCCCAACAGATAATAAGCTAGCATTCGCTCATTTGCCGAGCCATGCTGGTCATAATAGGCTACAACTTGCTTCATCACGCTATCCGTAGTAAAATCTACAAAGCCTTTGTTCATGCCTTTGGCATAAATCAAATCAAAACGCATCTGTTGAGCTTTACTCATCTTGGGATTGTTCTTTCTTAGGCTATCAAGCATACCTAAAGCTACTAAAGCAGAATCTGAATTGGTTTCCATCAGACTATCTGCTCTAGTTATCTGCTCATCTATGACTTTATTTCCAGTACATGAAACCAGCAGCAACAAAACACTCAATATATATAATTTGACCTTTATCATATATTTTTTATTATTTCCGTTCACAAAATTAATAAAAAAGAACGAAATAAAGGAAACTATTAGATATTTTAAGGGAACAATCCGTCAATTATTTGCAGAAAATGGACAAGTGACGAGCACGCATTGCCCACACGGTGAACACCGGGTAATCGGGTAGGAGGAAAACGAAGTAGTTTTTGGATCACCTACTTCATTTTCCACCCATCAATGGTTCCCGTCTTCGATGAGAAGTTGCAGCCTATCTGATAAATCTTTCTTCCATCTGCAGCATATTCCCTGGCGTAGCCCATTTCCTCTATCTGCTTCAGGGCTTCCTCTGCCGAACCATCACGCTTGAACTCGAAGATGTAGATATAATTCTGTATCTCTACCACGCAATCTACCCTACCTTCGCTTTGCTGCTTTGACCAACGTCTGAAAACCGCTCCTCACTTCATCATTCGGAAAATCCAGAAGATAGGAATTAGTATCCATTTCCCAATCCTTGATGGTAAGATAACCGCTCTGATAAATCATTGGCAGAGGTGCCTCTTTGTCTGCCTTATAGTCAATAAAGCTGCTTACAGGATAATACTTATTGACGATTTCGTTGATATTTTCGTCGAAATGCGTCAACAAACGAACCAGATAAGTTGGCGAACCTGTGCGGAACCAATAATCATCAAGCCTATTCTTGCCAAAGGCATTCAAGATGCTGAAAGGATTGTAGATATCAAGCATATTGGGACTGAAGTGGTAACCATCAAACTTCCTCTTCAGCTTGTGCTTCATTCCTTCCTCTGTGGTCTTATATCTCACAGCCATTGCTTTAATCTGTTCCTCGAAAGTAGAATACAACTCCTCTTCCGTAATGCCACAAAGTGCCTCATAATGCTCATCCATACTGATGTCGTTAGGCTGGTTGAAACCACTAAACACGCTCACCTGCGAAAACTTGGTGACACCAGTGAGCAAGACAAACTGTAAATAAGCATCGGCAGCCTTAAAGACACTATAGAAACCTTTCAAGATTTCACGATGCCAGTCCTCGAGCAATCGCTCCTGACCATCAATCGTTGTCTTAATAATCGTATCAAGCACATCCAGCAATGGCTTGTCGTATTCATCTATCAGCACAACAGCACGGAGACCAGTCTTCCGATGAGCCTCCTTCAATACACTTACAAATCTATCCCCCAAAGTTACACTATACTCATCCTTTCCATAAATTGCTTCTTGTCTTTCCACAAAAGACATCAGTGTTTGTTCCAACACACCAGGATTAGTGAAATTATTACCATTAAAGTCAAGATGAAACACAGGATATTGCTTCCATTCCTTCTCCAGCTTGTCGATGGCAAGCCCCTTGAACAGTTCCTTCTTACCCTCGAAATAGCATTTCAAGGTAGATACGAGCAACGACTTTCCAAATCGTCGTGGACGACTCAGAAAGTATATTTTACCATTAGTCACTAAGTCATAGACCAATGCCGTCTTATCGAGATAAACATAATCATCTTCTATGATTTGTTCGAAGTCCTGTATTCCTATAGGATATTTCATATTGCTGCCATTTTATGTCGAGTAAGTAGAGGGAATTTCACCCTCCCTTCTCTCGGAACCGTGCTTGACAGTCTCCCATCACACGGCTCTTCGTACTTAACTCTTTTGTTTATTAGTTTATATTCTTTATTAACCTAGACGTGGATAGGGTACAAATCCCTTCACCTTCTGTCTCAGGACACACAATCTGAGGGCAAAGATAATACTTTATCTCCTAATCTCCAAAACTTTTCAAGAAAAACTTCTACCATACAGGTATTTGAAAGTAGCTTTCTATAGACACAGGATTATGCTGGTGCTCCAAAAAAATCCCTTGCAACATTTCTGCTGCAAGGGATTCGCCATTTTTCTACCTTAATGGTAATACACTACATAAACTTTAAAACTAAACTTAGAATCTATATACCACGAAGCTGTTCGCCTTCATCTTCACATTCAAGACGTTGCCGTTAGCCTGAGCATCAGATACAACAGGAACAACCACGTTCTTGTTGTCGATCTTGTTCTCTGCCTGGATATTGTCGGCATGGAGAACAGTCATCTTGCCAGGATTCAACTTCTTGATGCCATTGAAGGTAACGTTGATTTCCTTCTCCTCGTTAGAGGTGTTGGCAATCTTCACGATGTAGCTCTTGGTAGCCTTGTCGAAACAAGCGGTGGCATAGAGACCATTCTCGCCAGCTACAGCCTTGCCGTTCTCGGTAAGTTTCAACACATTGGTACCCTTGTTCTCGCCGTAGAGCTGCTGAACATAGTAGTTGGCAGAACGCACAGAGCTGAGATTATCAAACCAGATGAGGTCTGGACGCCACTGCCATCCCTCTACATGAGCGAAGAGAGGAGCATAGGTAGCCTGATAAACCACATCGGCATTGCGCTCCAAGCCGGTCATGAAGGCAGCCTCTGAAAGCGCAGCCTCCCAAGAGTTAGGGTCGTGCTCGGCATGAGCTGCATACTCACCGGCAAATACCTTAGGACCCTTGCGGTCGTACTTGTCGTAACGGTTGGCATTGCTGCGGAACCACTCCGGGCTCTTGTAGTAATGCTCATCTACCATATCTACGCCCAACTTGCGCATCTGCTCCCAACCATAGTCGAAATCCTTGCCATCAGCAGATGGACCTGATGAACCGCAGATCTTGATCTTAGGATACTTGGCATGAATCTGCTCCATGAACTTCTGCAGACGCTCAGGGTACATAGGTCCCCACTGCTCGTTACCGATACCAATCTGCTTCAGATTGAATGGAGCAGGATGACCCATATCGGCACGGAGCTTACCCCACTTAGAGGTGACAGGACCATTGGCAAACTCGATGAGGTCGAGTGCATCGTCGATATAGCTCTGGAGATCCTTGACTGCTACATGCGCATTAGGATCCTTATCATCGTTCTGATACTGGCAAGCCAGACCTACAGAGAGAATAGGCAATGGCTCAGCACCAATCTTCTCTGAAAGGAGGAAATACTCATAGAAGCCCAAGCCCAATGACTGATAGTAGTTAGAGAAAAGGCGATGTGGGAAGGTATCTCTCCAGCGGTTCTCGTTCAGAGGACGGTTCTCAGGAGCACCCACAGAGTTCTTCCACTCATAACGGGTATCGAGGTCGGTTCCCTCTACGATACATCCGCCAGGGAAACGGAAGATGCCTGGCTTCAAGTCAGCCAAATCCTGTACGAGGTCGGCACGGAGACCATTCCAGTTGTCCTCAGGGAAGAGAGAGATATGGTCGAGATCTACGCTCTCAGAACCCTTCTCCAGATAAACACGCATCAAACCCTTGGCATCGGTCTGAGGAGAAGTAAGGGTAGCAGTAAGCTTCTGCCATTTATTATTGGTGATGTTGATGACCTGCTTGGCAATCACATCATTCTTTGAATTGACGAGTTCTACGCGAATCTTTCCCTGCTTGCCATCGATGAGATGAAGACGGCCATATACGGTGAAATCGTACTTCATATCCTTCTTCAAGCCCATGCCGAAGAAGCCACGGTTCTCAAGACCAGTCTGCTTCTCACGTGCGCCTGCGCTCTCAAGTGTTACATAATGAGGATTGCGGTCGAAGGCTGGTTTTACGTCGCTGAGGGTTACATTTCCGAATGTATTCCATCCCATCAGGCGCTGTGGGAATTCGAAGGAACGGTTCTCTACCATCTCTGCATAGAGTCCACCATCGGCACCGAAGTTGATATCCTCGAAGAAGATACCATACATGGTAGGCTGGATTTCTGCTCCAGGCTTGTTAGCCTGAACAGTAAACTGATGCTGTGCGAAAGCTCCGAGTGAAGACATCGCCAGCAATGCTGCTGCGAAAAATTTTGCTTTTCTCATATTGTTCGTTATTTTTATTTTTTAGGTCTGTACTTACACCTTATTAAATATAGGTGGTGCAGTAAATCTTCTGCAAAGATAAAAAAATCCACCCCGAATGAGGTGGATTTTCTGTTTAAATATATTGGATTTTCGTACAAATCCCTGCTTTTCTACTATTTATCTAATGGAATGAGCACGAAAGTAAAGTTTTTATCGCCATAATGGAGGCGATACTTCTCCAAAGGCCATGCACCCCAAGAGTTCTCACCAGCCACCCCAGAATGCTCTGTATCGAGGAAGAGATTGGTGAATTTTGACTTCTTCAGGTTGAAACTGTGGCGCTGATCCTTGTCGTCACCATCATCCAGTTCTTCTGTGTCGAAGTGGATGGCGGAAGCATAGAATGGCTTGCAGCTCTTCACCTTGAATCCGAAGCCGGAAGCATCGGTCTGGTTCCACCAGCGCATATCACCCTTGGTTCCACTCTCCTGTGGACGGATGTATGGGAAGTACTGGTTGTCGGCATCATCGCTGTAGATTCCGATGCGCATGCAGTCCTCACGGTCTGAATAGTTCTCGATAGGACCACGGCCGTAATACTGGCTCTTGTCCATATCGTATGGCAACTGCATCAGCATACCGAAACGGAACAGATCGCTGACCTTGGCATCATCAGAAGCATCAAACTCCTGGGTTACCTTCATAGCACCGGTGTTAGGCATGATGAGATAATCGATTTCCAGCTCACCCTTCACCTCTGGCATCTCATAGGTTGCACAGATGCTGATGGTGTTTGCTTTCTTGTCCTTTTCAACAGCTACACCCTTCAGGTTCATGACAGGGTTCTTCCAAACCTTGAACTTCTTCTGCAGGCCGGCACCGAAATCATTATCGGTAGGAGCACGCCAGAAGTTTGGCTTCAGGGTACCGCCCTCGCCGAGGAGCGACTTGCCACGATAGGTATATTCAGAGATGAGACCGGTGGTACGGTTCACCTTCACGGTCAGATCAGAAGTAGTAACGGTGATATCCTGCTCGCCCTTCTTGTCGATGAGTTTAGCCTTCACCTTCTTGCCGTCCTGAGCCTTAGCCATGTTATCTGCACAATGACCGCAGCACTTCTTCTCCTTCACTGCCAGCTGGGCATAAGCCACAATCTGACCAGCCTCCATCAGAGGTTCAGCCTTCTTCAGACGGAAATCGATGTTGAGGAACACCTCCTTGCCCTTTACCTTAGAAAGGTCGTAAGGGATGGTGAAGTTCTTGGTCTGCTGGGCAGCCACTTCGATATCAGCGATGGTACCGTTCTGAGTCTCCACGCCATCCTCAATGAGGCTCCATGCCAAGGCATAGTTGCTCAAATTGCGGAAGAAGTTCTCATTGTATACACTTACTTCGCCCTTTTCTGCATTCACCATCTTAGCCCAGATGTTCTGATACTGGTAGGCTACCTCGTAGGCATGAGGATTGAGCTGACGGTCAGGACCGATGATACCATTGCAGTTGAAGTTGTTGTCGCTAGGGTCGTAATTGTTATAATCACCACCATAGCAATATTCTATCTTGCGGAGCTCTTCATTGCTCATCTTCTCAGGATTCTTGATGGTCATCGGCTTCAATACCTTGCGGTGCAAGCCTTGGTCAACGAAATCCCAGTCGAAACCACCCTGGAGGATAGGATACTTGCGAATCAGATTCCAGTAATCCTTCAGGTTACCGCCTGAGTTACCCATGGTATGGTTGTACTCACACTGGATGAGTGGCATCGGACTGTTAGGGTCCTTCGCATACTTTTCACAAGCACTTACAGGATAGTACATAGGGCAGAAGATATCGGTACCCTCGCCTCTGCAAGCCTGCTCATACTGAACCGGACGGCTCTGGTCCTGGCTTTTGATCCACTTGTAAGCCTGCAGGAAGTTATCGCCCATCACAGTCTCATTACCCATACTCCAGGTTACGACACTAGGATGATTGAAGTACATGGAAACATTGTGCTGGTTACGCTCCATAATCTGCTTGGCAAACATCGGTTTCTTGGCAGCTGCATCATCGCCATACTGGAAACCGTGACTCTCCTGGTTAGCCTCAGCTACCACATAGATACCATACTCATCGCAGAGCTCGTACCAGCGTGGATCATCAGGATAGTGGCAGGTACGGACAGCGTTGATATTCAGGCGCTTCATAATCTTGATGTCCTGAATCATGCGCTCCATGCTCAATACATAACCTCCATCAGGGTCAATCTCATGACGGTTGGCACCCTTGATGAGCACAGGCTGACCGTTGACAAGGAACTGCTTGTTCTTGATTTCCACCTTGCGGAAACCTACCTTGACAGGAGTCATGCTTGCTGATTTCATGTTGCCATTCTTCAGCGCACTTGAGAGGGAAACCTGAAGGGTATATAAATAAGGTGTCTCTGCACTCCACTTGTGTGGATTCTCTACGTTCATCGTAATGTTGGCTGTTCCATTCTTTGCCAATCCTGTAGCTGTAGCCACCTGCTTGCCCTCTTTGTCGAAGAGGATGAAGTTCAGCTTGCCTGTTCCCTTTACCTTGGTAGAGATGTTGAGCACACCATCCTTGTAGTTGTTTGCAAGGTCAGGAGTAACACGGATATCCTCCAAATGCAACTGGGCATCGCGGGCAAAGAGATAGCTTTCACGAGCCACACCACTCAAGCGCCAGAAGTCCTGATCCTCATCCCAGGAGCCATCGCACCAGCGGAAGGTCTGGAAGGCAATCAGATTCTTGCCCTTCTTCAGATAAGGAGTGATATCAAACTCAGCAGCTACCTTGCTATCCTCTGCATAACCGGCAAACTTGCCGTTTACATAGAGATAGATGTTGGAAGTAACGCTACCGAAATGAGCTACAACCTGCTTGCCATCCCAGTTGGCAGGAATGTCGATGATACGGCGGTAAGAACCAACATGGTTGTCCTTGGTAGGAACTGCTGGTGGCTGCTGGTCGAAATGTCCACGCCATGCAAAACCAATATTTACATACTCCGGATCACCGAATCCGTTCATCTCCCAGATGCCAGGCAGATTCATGGTCTTCCATTTGGAATCATCAAGATCTTCCTTGTAGAAGTCGGTAGGACGCTGGTCGGCATTAGCCACCCAGTAGAACTTCCAGGTTCCGTCGAGCGAAAGGAAATACTTGCTCTCCGTCTTGTTCATGTGCAGGATATCCTTGCTCACGATCTTACCGTCTTTCTCAGAAACCCAGTCATCTGCCGGATAGGTGAAGAAATTGGTGTGCAACGGAAAACGATTGATGGCATTCACCTGAAGGTCGTGCCATTCTGTGTAAGTTGGCTGTTGGATGGTCGTCTTATTCAACGCCTTAATGGCAGTCTTCGGTTTAGTTGCACCAAAGATTGACATTGCTAATCCTGCCAAACTCAATGTTACGAACAGTCTCTGTTTCATGTTTGTTAGTTATTTATACATTAGATTGAAATTACACCTTATTATATATAGGCTATTCTATACCTTATTATATATAGGCACATCCTGGAGCATCTTATATACCTCCATGTTGCCGGTAGCCTCAGCTAAGCAACTGCAAATATATGAAAATTAAGTTAGAAACAAGCAGAACGACCGTATTTTTTATTGTTTTTTCAACACCGGATCACCATTTTCCCAAGAAATTCCATTATTAGTCGTGGAAATCTATCGTTTTTTCACACATTTCCACGACTAACAACTCATTTCCCATCACTATTCTGCACGAAACGATGTTTTTACCCCATTTCGTGCAAAATAGCAACACAGAAAGTTCACCTTGGATGACTTTTTCCGTATATGACAACCGCAAAACGGTTAAATACTGTTATTAGTCGTGGAAATCTATTATTTTTTTACACATTTCCACGACTAATAAATTATTTATTTGTATCTTTGCAGCAAAATAACCAATTAATATACAGAAAGATATGATAGTAGGACGGGAAAAAGAAATAGAGCTTCTTAAA
>OHZY01000215.1_pt1 | contig 22257 bp, 12 predicted proteins | sample 1580621 | NCBI WGS metagenome assembly OHZY01 (sample SAMEA3882535, study PRJEB24775) | human gut metagenome | biome: human-associated habitat; feature: intestine environment; material: feces | place: Netherlands | collected 2009/2010 | reverse complement strand
TGTCCAATGCCTGGTATCTGATTGAAGCGTTCTTGTTAGTTGGCATACGCTATAAATTTATATTATTATCAGTGGCAAAGATACAAATTCTGTGCGATATATGTGCACAAAAACATGTTTTTTTTAGTTCTGCCCTAAAAAAATATGTTTTATATGCCGTTTTCTTAATAAAATGATTACTTTTGCAGTTATATTTGTATTTGAAATGCAGATACAACGCACAACTGCAATCTAATTTTGCACATTAATCAAAACCGAATGATATGGAAATTAATGAATATGACTTAAAAGAGAGACATTCCGATGAACTTATTGGATGTTACACCACAGAAGGAGGATATGGCCACTTTATAGATCTTCGAGGTTCCGAGGGTGAGGTGGTTCGTACTTTTTATGAGAGTGGAGAAAAAGTTGAAATCAGATATGATAATAATGGGTTGGTTGAGCATGAGTTTTATAAATTTAAGTGGCATTTAGTTGCTTCTAGTCCATTGACTCTTGCTGTTGATGGTGAGGTTAGTCCTATTGACAAGACTGCTTTGTTGAACCGTTTGTTTAAAATCTATTCAGATTCCAGAGGCAAGAAGATAGAGGATGAAGTGCGTACTCAAGAAACTATCTTGAGTGAGGTAACCGGTGCAGAGCATACATATATTTATGAACTTCTTCAAAACGCTAATGACTATCCTCATTCTGGTGAGGACAATGATGTGGAAGTGAAGTTTGTTCTTACAGAGCATTATTTGTTGTTCTTGCATACTGGTGCTCAGTTTAACTTGCGCAATATCATTGGAATTTGTTCTTTTAACCAGGGTGAAAAACGTGCTAACAAGGATACCATAGGTTATAAGGGCATCGGCTTTAAGACAGTTTTCGTTAACAATGATTATGTGTATTTGCATTCTGGTGAGTGGAAATTGCGTTTTGACGAATCATATGCTGATGAGAAGAGTCATGGTTCTTCTCCTTGGACAATCATGCCGATTCCTACGGCAAATGAAGAACTTGATAGGGAGTTGAAAGAAGCTTTAGCCAGCATACCTTCGTCTTACAGGGTTCAGTTTGCCTTGCGTCATAAGCGTGATGCTAGGGAAAATATTCCTCAGTTGGACAAGGTTTTCAGTGATGATCAAATTCTCCTGTTCATTCCTCATGTGTCTAAGGCTGAGGTGTATATTGACGGTACAAGAAAGTATGATGTCATCAAGGATAGGAACAAGTGGATTGTTGATAGTTTCCGTTATAAGCTTCCCGATGATTTAAAGGAATGGGTGAGAAAAAATGCTAATTCCGGTGCCAGCAAGATTCCTGAGAAATTCAAGGATATAGATTCTATTGGTATTTCTTTTGCTGTTTCTAAAGATGGCAACAAGCTGATTCCTATTAAGAATGCCCGTGTTTACAATTATCTTCCTACAGAATTACGCCTTGATTTTGGCTTCTTGCTCAATGCTGACTTTATTCCAAATGGTTCACGCAGCGGCTTGCATGAAGTGAAATGGAATGATGTTGTAATGGAAGAGTGTGGTCGAAAGTTTGTAGGATGGTGGACCGGATTCCTGGAAAATTGCGATGCCTGGGATATGGACTCTGTTTTCTCATTGTTACCGGATTTCGGTTCTTCCAACCATTATGCATCTCAGTTCTTTAATGGTTTTTATGAAGGAATGATGGAGACACCATGCATCCCGGTAGAAATCAATGGCAACTATATCTTGAGCAAGATTCATGATGTCATTTTGGATGAGATAGGGCTTGTAAGTGGACCTAATCCTTTGTTTACGGATGAAGAGTTTTATTCATTTGTGGGTACTGGTAAATATCTTCCACATAAGAACGTTCGTAATAGTAATAGCTTGAAAGAATTGTTGGATGAAACGATTCCTGGAGTGTGTGACAGATTCGACAACGAAAAACTTGTTTCTCTTTTCCGCAATGAGGCTTTCACAAAATGGCTTTCTTTCAAAGAGAACAACATCCGCTTTAATCAATTTCTGATAGACAATGATTACTTGTCTGTTGTAGATAACCTGCCAATTTTTCTTGATGCGGAAGGAGATTTGAAGAGAATGGGGCAGTTGTATCTTGATGTTGACAGATACATGGATGACCTTTCTTTCTTAAGTGATAAGATTTGTCGCTTGGATCCAGAGGTGAGAGTTGCTTTGGAAAAGTTGAATAAATGGAATCTGGTTACTAGCAAGTTTATTCAGTTTAGTGATTATCGTTTTGCTCAGAAAATCGTGAGTTCATTTTCTGAAATTCGTGAAAGAGTAATAGATAAGGATAATAATGTCCATTTATTACGTTTCTTGGCTAAGAGTGGGTATGGTGTTCGATTAAGCGATCTTCATTATCCTGTTTTTACCGACAGTGGCAATTGGTTAGATAGCTATAAAAACTTATATTTGCCAAATGGCTTAGGCAAGGAGTTTGCGTCACAAAATTGGGTTGGAGATGATTGGTTGAATTTTGTGGATAGTTCTTATTTTGAAATTGATCATGATGTATTGAAGGTATTTTTTGAAAGTCAAGGTATTGTTAGGGTAGGAGAAATGGATCTCTTTCAAGAATTTATCTCCAATGATTTCTATCTGGCTAGTATTGCTGAACAGATTGAGGATAAGGATACGAATATAAGCTTTTATCGTTTCCTTTCCTCACACTTTGGCTCTTTGAAGTATAAGTTCACGCCAAACATGCGTCGTACTCTTACTTTATATGCGACAGATGGTGATATTGAAGTACTTGTACCGATTGCAGCCTATGTATATTTCAAGAGTGATTATTGGGAGGAAGTCATCAAGAACAAATGGCTTCCTAAGGAATTGTGTCTGGTTCTTTCTTCTTGCTATGGTACGGATAGTGCTGAAGGTGATGACATAATATCCTACTTCAAGACGTTGTCTTTGGCCTACATGTTTACTGCTCCCTCTTTTTGTAATTTATTAAAGCAGGAAAGATTTCTGACTTCCATATGTGATCACATCAAGACTAAAGAGGATAGTAAAGATTTCTTGAATTTTCTTTTTGCCAATAAAAATATTTTATTTAAAGAGGATGAGGTTATAGACGCCAAGTTCCGCTATATTCCAGTCAAATGGGATGGTGAGGAACAGCTGAAATCCTGTAAGGATTGGGGTGGAATGACCTACTATCACTCTCCTGCATTGGATGACTTGTATGGGCAGGAATGGTTTGTTAAAGGTTCCATGCATATCTGTGATGAGTACTATACTTCTTTGTTTGATGGTCAGGAGAGAAAAGAATTCTATAAGAAGCTTGGCTTTAAGTTTTTCGATACCATTGATTTCTTCCGTAGGCATGTATTGGCAGTTATCGATAGATTCAGAGATAGTTTGAAGGATAGAAAGGCCAATCTGGCATTCCATCAATATGTTTTCCGTAATCGGGAGGCATTGTCTTCTGACGATTTCAAGAAGGTACAGATTGTGCCAATTTTCATAGAGTCTCCTTCTGTGGAGGATGGTATTCTTATGTCCTGTTCCAATAACCATTACTTGCCATCAGAGGCATTGACTGGTATTGTAAAGGCAGATCTGGTTCCTGCGAGTTTGCTTGATACTATTCATCATGATTATGTCACTTGTGAGGAAGAGCGCAGATATTACCTTGAGTCCTTGAATAATGCTGAGCTTACTTCTGAGAGATTCGTTAGTTATATTTCTGGTGAGGATAATCTTAAAGAGGTTTATGACTATCTCCTGGATGAGGACAGAAATGTGCGCTTTTGGAGGTGGGTTTTGGATGCAAAACTCTCGGGTGAAGTAAAAGGAGAGCTGTCGAAATTTCCTGTGCTGGGTTACAGTAGTTCCTCTTCAGAAAAGAAGATATTTACTCCAGAAGAATTATTCTTGTCAAATGAGTATGCTAACTTTGATATAGAAAAGGTAGTCAAGGAGTTTACGGATACTCCAGCTTTCGTATCATCTTGTTATCTTAGAAGTGGAGATTCCAAGAAGGATTGGTTGAATCTGTTCAAAGCTGTGGGTGTCATGGTGGATACTCATGCTATTGTCTTTGAGAAGATTTTGCCAAATCTTGATGCTTACTTTGGTAGAATGGAGATTATTGGTGTATTGGCAGAACATGAACGGGAAATTCGTGGAATATTGGCCAATGAAGAAAATACTAGGATGAGAACCTTGCTATCTAAGCTTTGGCTTCTTTGTGATGATGAACATTATCGTCATCCTTCTGATGCCTTCTTGTCTGGAGGATATCTCAATATCTCTGTCGATCCATTAGCCGATGTACGCATCCCTAATCTTGTTTCTGCCAAGTATCTTGATGGCTATGATGACAAACCGGAAGTGGCTGAACGAATCAAGCGTTTCCTGGAAGCTGTGATGGATTGCCAGAAAAAATGTCTTTCCTTGACAGCATTGCGAAACGAGAAATTACGCTATTTTGTTTCTCATCAAGAGAGTTATGCTTATGAGGCACATCTTAGGATTATTGCTGAAATGGCTACCATATTTGATGAGGAGAAGGAAGATTTCAAGGAAATAGTCAAAGCTACCAGTATCAAGCTTTATGATAAGAATCAGGATTTACGTCCTAGTTCTCAGTTATATTTGGGTTCTTGCTATCACCCGGATTGTGACTATGAGAGTTGTGACATCCAGACTTTATCTTATTTGAGTGAAGATTACAGAGGAGTTATTGAGGCTTCTTACAGAAATGCCTTCTTGGGCTATTTCCAGGTCGGGCAGACTTTCAAGGAGGTTAATCTTCAGCTTTTGACAAATCCTAAGTTTGCAAAGTACTTTTGGGGGGATTATGCTCCTCATAAAGCGGTACAATTACAATATATTTGTGATGAGGAACATCTTAGAATGTTGCCTTGTATCCCTTCACCTACGGGATTAAAGCGTCCTGTTGATTTGTATGATTACAGAGAAGGACAGTTGCAGAAAATAGTCAATTCGCTACCTGATGGAAGTTACAAACTTCCTAACATTGAGTTGCCTTCATGGTTAGGTTATATTGGATTCCGAAGCAGATTGACCTTTACGGATTGTTTGGACTATTTGCTTTTGAAGACTAATGATTATCGTAGGAAAGTTTACGACTGGATTGTGGAAACACGTGACGAGACTATTCATCGCTATAAGCGAGAAATAGTGGAGTTCCGTGAAAATGCAAGTTGGTATGCTGGTACGAAAACTTGGGAACCTTTGTCTTCATTGGTTGCATTGGATTGGAAGAATTCAACTTTGAGTGATAGCTTTGGTACGAATTTGCATGTGTGCAATCCTTCATTTATGCCTGAATTTAGGCAGGATTTTGAGCGCTTGTGTCACATCTTAGGTATTAAGATCATATCAAACTCAGATTTTCAGAAGAGAAAAACTGGTGAATGTTATGAAGATACGGAGGCCAAAGAAGAGATAAAGAAGCGTTTATTATACCTTGCATATAAAGCTGGTGGAGATTGGAAAGAGACTTATCAGAAGAATGCATCATTTCTGGATGCTTGTGATATTTGTAGTTGTGAACAGATTGACTATTTCTATGATGAAAATATTTCCACAACACGTCTGTCTTTCATAGAAGATGATGACAAGCTATGGTATGTTGGAGCATGGAATGGAAAGATGTTCATCAATGTTTTGAGTTGGATCAAGCGTGTCTTCTCATTGAAGCAGGACAATAATTATCTGGAGAGATTCTTTGATGCTGATTTCAACAAATATCTGTTGGCTAACGAAGTGGATTTGGATCCGGAGTTTTTAGGGCTTCTTGATGAAACTTCACGTCAAGGGTTGAAGGCTTCTGATAATGAAGAGGTTGCTGAATGGGTTGAAACAGATACTTCTGATGCTTCCTTGGATACAAGTTTGGTTGATTTAGAGGTGGACCATTCATATGCACCTGCAGACTTATCCGAGTCAGACTCATCTTTTGATGATCATGGCGAAGGTACGAACTTTTTTGAATCATCAAAAGATGAGGTCAGCCAACCTAAGGAGCGTAAGGAAAGAAGTGACAAGGGTAAGCATCATGCTCCAAGAAGAACTGTTAATCGTGATGAGGAAGTCTTTGATAGTGGTGATGAGCAGAAAGAGGATTTGCAACAAGCTCTTCAGCATAAGTGGGAGCAGAAGGCAAATAAGGAATTGCATCGACCTTATTCTTCTTCAAGAAATGCAGGTGAAGTACCAGAATTCTCTTCTGAGGAGTCTTCTTCAAGTAACCCTGGGGAATTGTTTGGTGAGGATAATTACGATTTCCATCAGCGTGGGGACACTGCTTCTCGTATGGAGCAGAATCTTAAGAGAAAGAATACGGAGGCACAGAATGCTGCTGAATATGCAGACGAGCAATTGCAGGTTAATCATTTTCTGAATGATACGCCAAAATACAGCTATCTGTGGTTCAAGTATCTGATGGAGTTGATCTATTCAGACAAGAGTAGCTTGTCAACAAGTAAGATACAGGTTGACTTCTATGTCAAGGAGTTCCTGTCTTATGATAGGATTCTTCGTCTCCAGGTTCCTTCCAAGGTCTTGCCTTCTTGGTTGGACAATGCTGACAATCTTCAAGTGGTGGTATTCTATAAGGATAACTCTAAAATCTTGAGAGATGTCAGTCTTGTTCGTGTGGATGAAACTTCTGTAGATCTGTTGGTTGATGAGATGAGTGACGAGACGCTTGATTTATGCCGTCAGGCTACTCTAATCCGTTTGAAGGCGGAGAACAGTAACAATATCTTGGATTCATTGCAGACAAGATTTTTGCAGCTTTCATTGCCGGATGAGTTTAATATGCAGGAAAACTTACCTGCTGATATTAGCTTTATATATGGCCCTCCAGGAACTGGTAAGACAACAAGAGTAGTGGAGAAGATTCATCAGCTGGTAGAAACCAGTGGTGAAAACCTCAACATTCTGGTGATGACTCCAACCAACAAGGCTGCAGATGTCATTGCAGAGCGTTTGGTAGCAGATAATCTGTGTTATAATTACTTAAGCAGGTTCGGAACTACCGAGGATGCCGATTTGATTGAGGAGGGAGTTGTCACAACTCGTGATACCATGGATATGGATGCTTCTTCTGTCAACATTGTGGTTACAACGGGTGCAAGGTATTCCTATGATACAGTGAATCCTGACGATACACCTATATGTGACTTTGATTGGGATTACATTATCATTGACGAAGCCTCCATGATGGATTTGGTTACCATTACCTATATATTATATAAAGGTGAGGGGTCCAGATTTATCATAGCGGGAGATCCTATGCAGATACGCCCGGTTCCAAGAAATGAAATTGAGGTGGAGAACATTTATCAGATGGTTGGAATTGACGAGCTGAAAACAGCCTTGAATAGTTTTGACCGTTACCCATTGGAAGCTCTTACTACCCAGTACAGGTCAATTCCTGTGATTGGTGATATAGTGAGTCAGTTTGCTTATAATGGCATGGTTAAAACGTTTATGCAACGTGCTCCTCAGAAACCGCTTCATTGTGATGGCATGGATATAAACACAGTTAATTTCTTCCCTTTTGAGGTTAGGGAGTTCTCGCAGCTCTTTGAGTTGGGTACTGTGGGTAAGAGTCCTTTGCATTTGTATTCTGCTATATTCACCTACAACATGGTTGGATATGTAGCAAGACAAATCCACCAGAACCATCCTTCTTCTCAGTATAGCATAGGTGTGGTTTGTCCATATGGAGCAGAGGCTGATGCAATCAAGCAGATGATTGAAAGCAGACCAATTGACCAGCCAAATTGCTCTATTACCTGTGGTACGGTGCATAGCTTCCAGGGAGATGAGTGCGATATTATGTTCGTTGTGCTTAATCCACCAGCTAGCAGCTATTCCGGCAGTCATGTAAATAACCAGAATATCATCAACGTGGCTATGAGTAGAGCAAGAGATTATTTGTTCTTTGTCATTCCTGAAGGACAGATTGATGGCTATCATATCAAGAATAAACTTGGTAAGATTGTCAATTCTCAAGACAGGAGCGTATTGCCATGTGCTCAGATGGAGAAGTTGATGTTTGGCGATGAGCATTATATTGAGGAAAATACAGAAGTGACTTGTCATTTACCTGTAAATGTCTATTATAACTCAAATAGTGAGTATGATGTTCGTTGGGATGATAATGCCATTGATATTCAAATACATAGTAGTAATAAATAAAACGAAAATATATGAAACATTTGTCAATTCGTGTGCCTTGGCATGATAATAATTGGAATGGAGCTGTTTGCTGTTCACCAGCGGCTAATCCGTTTTGCTTGACTTTGCACAACATTTTGGAGCGTAAGAATAATCTTGATGAAGATAAGATCGCTTCAAAGAAATGGTGTGAACTTAAGCCTGAGCAGCTTCCTGCCTGCAAGGGTGAAAATGGTGGTTTTATGAATGAAAATACGTACAAGCGTATCTTCGTTCATGTGTATGCCTATAAAAAACAGTTGCCTCATTCTCAGTTGCTTCCCACAACAATAGATGTGCCTCCTTTCTCGGCATTTGGAATACCTTTCCGGTACTTGTCTAAAGATTCCCAGAAAGATATGGATACTAAGTTTCCAGGCTTGTCACGTGATGAAGAGCCTCCTTTTGGAACTTCGTGGATATTTGGGGCACAGCGCCAAAGAGATATTCTAAATTGGTTTCTGAAAGATGTTGTGGAGCATGAATCATTAGTAGTCTTCTATTGTAAGAACGGAAATCCTGTTGATGAGGATTCTGCCCGAGTCATCGTTGGCTTGGGTGAGGTGAGTCGTGTTCATGATGTTCTTGAATTTGACTCTGCTGCGGATTATACCTATCCTGCATGGGATTTGATGATTGGACATTCTATCCGCCCAAATCTGAATGAGTCAAATGGATTCCTATTGCCATATAAGGAGTATTTAGCCATTGATGAACAGGTGTTTAAAGACAAACTCCATATGTCAAAGGCTGCCGCTATCAATAAAATAAAGTTGACATTGGATAAAGTTGGCAATAGTCAGAAAATATTTGATGAGCTTTCTTACGGTTGTGACAAGGTTAGTCATCACAGTATGTTGATTATTCTGGCTGCTGCCCGAGATTCTGTTGAAGCAATCATCAGACATGGATTGGTTGGAGGTGATTGGAAACGCCAATTACGTTGGATAGACCTGCAAATAGGTAATATCAAGAAGGCTTCTGGTCCATTTCCTGGTTTTGCTGAAGCGCTTCGTGCCATAGGTGTGAATTATGCTTATTTGATAGAACATGATCTTCGTATTAGCAAGCATCTGACTCCAAAAGGTAATCCATGGATGGCTTATTCTGATTTGTTATCGGGTAAGATTCAGATTTCTGGTGTTGCTTATAATTCTGAACTGGGATATTATAAGGAATATTGGCATGCTACAGCAGATAAGCAGAAACAGGTTTTGATGCTTTTGTCGCGTTTTGAGCTTGATTCTACTCAAATCAAATATTGGGTAGAAAGACCTGAAAGCTATGATGATTTGTTGGCAAATCCTTACTTGATCTGTGAAGAAGGTGATACGTCTATATCAACCCAGATGGTTGACTATGGAGTGATTCCTGATGTACAGATACAGGGAGACTGGATTCCTGAAGCTCCATCTTGTGTAGATACCCTTATTGACCAAAGAAGAATTCGTTCCCTGGTGATAGAGAAACTTAGATTTCAGGCAGATTTAGGGGACACTCTTCTTTCTATGAGAGAACTTGATAGTTTTCTGAAGGAAGAATTGGATAAAGACAAGATGCTGCTTCCTCCTGATTACTTACTGAAAGTAGGTTCTTTCATGCAGGAAAAATTAGAGTATATCAAGACCGAGGACTCCGTAGCCATTCAGTTGAGGGAATTCACTGACATGGAAAGATGGTTACAAAAACGTTTGTCTGCCCGTGCTGCGAAGGATGTGAAGGAGCCATTATCTGAAGATTGGGCTTCATTGGTGAAGAATTCCATAGCCTATGATGCTTCCAATCCTCAAAGTGTTATGGCCGTCAAAGACCAAACCAAGGCATTGGAGATAATAAGTTCTAGGCGACTTTCTGTGCTTACTGGTCCTGCCGGCACAGGAAAGACAACTGTGGTAAAGGCGTTCTTGTCTTCAAGAGAAGTAATAGAAGAAGGTGTATTGCTATTGGCTCCAACAGGAAAGGCTAGAGTTCGTTTGGGAAGTATGGCATCTAATACGCAGGCTTTAACTGTGGCGCAATTCTTGACAAAACAGGGGTTCTTTGATGGGAGTACAATGAGTGCTTACATACCTGCAAAAGATAAACAAAGAAAATATGCGGGTGCAAAGAATATTGTCATTGATGAATGTTCAATGCTCACTCTTTCTGATTTTTACGTTTTGTTGAACGCAATTGATCTGAAGACTGTAAATAGAATCATTCTCATAGGTGACCCATATCAGTTGCCACCGATAGGAGAGGGAAGACCTTTCTTTGATCTTTGTAGTTTCCTGGATAATGACAGTGAGTTGAGAACCACTGCCATAGCTCATCTACATACCATAGTAAGGACAATTCACCAGGGTGGACAGTCTGATATTCTTACTTTAGCTTCATGGTTTTCAGGAAATCAGGTTGCCAAGGATGCTGATGAGATCTTTGAGAAGATGCGCAAGGGTTCTTTGGATAGTGATTTAAAGGTCTATTCATGGGATACGGCAGATGAACTGAAGCAATGTCTTCTGAATGTGTTGGAAAAGGAACTTCCTTTCCCAGAACTATCCATACCAGAAAGAATCAGAAAGTCCATTGGTATGGATGATACTTATTTTGCCATGGAACATCCTGAAACAGTGGAAGGCTTTCAAGTCTTGACTCCAGTAAAGAATCCTGTATGGGGTAGCCTGCAACTTAATAAGTATTTTCAGGAATGGCTGGGTAACACTAATGTAAAGTTTGCCATAGAGGTAGCTCCTGAATATATCTATCATGGAGACAAGGTGATACAGCTTCAAAATGAGAAGCGCATATCTAATCCATCGAAGCAAAATATACAACTTTCGAATGGTCAGATGGGATTTGCCTGTTATGTTAGTGGTAAATATAAATATGCAAAAATTGTCTTCAATGGTGTACCAAATGAGTATTTTAAGTATGATCCTTCTTCTAACGATGAAGTTGCTGTACCTATAGAGCTTGCGTATGCAATAACCATCCACAAGAGCCAGGGAAGTGATTTTGATACGGTGCTTGTTGTTCTTCCTAAAGGTGGACAGCTGTTGTCTCGTGAGCTTATCTATACAGCTTTGACACGTGCCAAGAAGAAGCTGATTCTCTTGGTAGAGGATTCTCCTCAGTGGATGTTGGAGTATACCAAGCCTCAATATTCTGTCATGGCTCATCGCAATACGAATCTCTTTAAGTATTCTGTTCGTGAATCCAAAGTTGATGTTCCACACATCGAAGGATTGATACACAAGACATTGAAGGATGGCTTACTTGTTAGAAGTAAATCCGAAGTTATTATTGCTAACATGTTATATGAAGCAAATATTGACTTTGAATATGAGAAATTCCTGGAAGAGAAAGGAAAGAGATTCTTGCCGGATTTCACTTTTGAGGATGCTGCTGGTGATCCTATCATTTGGGAGCATTTGGGAATGCTTTCCAATCCTGCCTACAAGGAATCATGGGATAAAAAGCTTGCTTTTTACAAGTCTATCGGTTTTGAAGAAGGCACCAATCTTTTCACAACGATAGATCATGAGAATGGAAGCATAAACAGTGATGAGATAAAAGAAGTTCTTCAAACTATAGAGGATTTATTGTAGTTCTGCATGTAATTGAGGGACATGCGTCTCGTTTCTCTATTGCTTCAAACTATCTTCTAATAAAAAAATAATGGTATGAAATATCAAAAAGATGAATTTGGACGTCAAATTGGGGCCAAAAAACATAACCCAAAATGGCATCGTACGATTTCAAAGGAAGACAGAATGAGATTCTTTGCAATAAAGGTAGCCTTATCAGGTAAAAGGGGTTTACTTGTTAGGCAGGAGTTTATCTGTAATAGATGCTTGAAAAAATTCCGTACGGGTTATTCTTATGCTAATGGGATGTATTTATGCCTATGTTGTAAAAGTAAGATTTCTAAAACGACGAATCATATTCATGTCATATACACTCCAATGGGGAATAACTCAAGAGGTGGAAAGCATTGAGTTTATATATTTTTATTGAAATTAACATACAATTCGGAATATATAATTTCGTATTTGAACGAAAGAATATGTTCCGAATTGTTTGTATTCTCAGCTTGCGACATTTTTGAAATATGTCTCAATATTCATGTTGCCTTTCATGATGAAGGGTACATCTGTGGGTTCTAGGGTACTTATTCTATCCAGGGCATAGCAGCCTAGTTTGCCATATTGTTCAGTCAATGCCAGTAGAAACCACCTATTATTATGTAGCTTGACATAGTAGGGGTGGCAGGTAACATCAAACTCATGTTCGTTGAATGTGCTATAGTGAAGCTTGAGGGGCTGACGTGTGATAACGGCTTCAGTGATAGTTGCCAAGTGATCTAATCCTTGAAGAGTGAACTTTTTCGCCTGTATTGCCTGTGTGTCTGTTGGTGGTGTCTGTTCTATAGTTTTTCTTATTTCCAGTCTATCCTCCAGGTTTATGATAATCTCATTGAGAAAAGCATGGGCAGTAGGGTATTTCACCTTATTATATGTTTGGGTTTCTAAGTAGAGTTTTCTTAAAGTTGAGCACAAAATCTTTATTTCATCAAATGGAAGTGTGTTGTTGAACAGTCTGAAATTCGGATTACTATATCTGAAATAGTGACTTTTGCCATCTTCCATAGAGTATGCTTCTATGGGTGCATTATATGCTGGCTTTTCACGCAGATACTTGATGTCTCCACGTACCGAAAGGTGATGTAATTTATATGGAGAATTACTGAAAAGAGCTTCGCTTACTTTTTCGGTAAGTTCTTTATAAGTAAATTTGTGCTTGAAATCAGAAAAGCATCGGTCTAGGACCAGGTATCTCATATTGGCAAATTTATCTATTATCATGATTGCTATTTTATTAAGTCTTACATGAGGAGAAGTATCATCTCTTTAAATCCGTTTATATTTGCAAAGCTAATGTGCTTGCTTTCATGCATGTTTCTTATTCCATGTTGATGTTGCAAAGTCTGTTTCCTATTTCATGAAGTTTCTTAATGATGGTCTCTCTCTGCTTCTCACGTGGCACCTTCAGACCATTGGCGTAGTGGGAAAGCAGTCCTTTATTAATATGTGTAGCCTTGCTGAGTGTAGCAAGTGGTACATATGAACTGTAGGCCTTGAGGAGGGTGGCCATATCCTTGAAATTATAAGAGAAGTCATACTCCTTGTTTTTATACCATTCAGGGTAGTTGCCGTCTGGGAGTAGGAAACATGGATCCAAAACCTCTATACAGCCTTCTGCCAATTCAATGAATTCATAGAAGTTGGGAGAGCTGATATTCTCGGCTATAGTGAGTCCATATTCATGGCTTACAGAGCCTGTAAACTCTGAATTATTCCATTCAATATTGATGATGTAATGTTTCATTATTATCTTTTTTGTGCAAAGGTATTCAAAAAAGTACTATTATATAAGAAAACGTAGTTAAAAGTATTTAAACGAGTACCCTTTGTTATGGAAAGTGGTTGTTTTTTGTTGGTATTCTTAATAGACGTTAAAGTTTTTGGGCTTTTGTCAAGGATTCTCCTCGCGTGCGCGCGTGCGCGACATTCTTAGTTATTGCGTTTTTGGGGGGTGTCTTATTTGTAAATAAATCGCTTTTTACTAAGATTTTAGCCTCTGAAAAAAACGCTGATTTTGTTTGGAACTTATGGGGGAAAATTATAACTTTGCCGCCGAGATGCAGAAATGCTCTCGACATTTATAGCTCTTTGGGATAACTGTGTTCAGGCCTGAATATGTAACACATGGAGCTCCTACCCATTGGCTATGATAGTGAGAGACAATGATAATAATATAACCGTTTAAAAAGAAGGAAAACAATGAAGAAGATTTTGTTTTTAATAGCAGCGTGCGCTTTGCTCAGCAATGCACATGCACAGAGGGTAGTAGCTCCAGAGCCTGAGTTCATTAATAGCTATTGCGTGCTTACGAGTGATTCTACCTATGATGTCCTTCCTAAGGAGAGTGGCAAGGTGGAGAAGCACCAGAGCAAGTTCTCCAAGTTCTCCAAGATTGCCGGTGCGGTGAGTGATCTCGGTTTTGCCGGTGGACTTGTGGGTGCCAGCACGGGCAGCCTGTCTGGTTTGGAGACCGGAGTGAGAGTGATGGGTACGGCTGCTGGTGTGGGCATGGCTGCAGATGCAGTGAACACCCTGGCAGGAGTAGAGGGTATGGATATTGCCTTCGAAGGTGGACGTTCTGCCTATTCAGTTAAGAGTGTTGGCAATGGTCTTCGTCTGCTCATCAAGGCAGAGAAGAATGAGGTGGATCCTATGGGTATTTACCGAATAGTACGATTCAAGGCTTCCAAGAAGGACAGACGAATTCAGTGGATGACCTTCAAGCCTTCATTGCTGGGTAGTTCAGATGCCAGGAAGAAGGGATTTTTGGCCTTCACGGGTCACAAGTATGGCAATCAGAGTTATCTGATAGATATTCCTGCTTCTGAATTGGAGCCGGGTGAGTATGGTATCGTCTTCATGGCTGTGGCTTCTGCCCAGGAGATTCCTGTGGGGACTTTTAGTGTAATCAAGTAAAAGCGGTGGATTATGGAGATTTTATTTTTTTTGTTGTTGTTTGGAGTGCTTGGTAAGGGAACAACGAAGGCTGTGATGGGTGATGCCAAGAAAAGAAAGCCAAAGACCAATTGGGACAGGTTGAGTTACGAGCAGAAGGCTTGGCTTCATGATCATTCTTGATATTGTTATTAGGATCACTGACAAGGGAGTGGATGCCGCTACAAGCTATTTTACGTTTTTCTTCTCCCTTTGTCTTGCCATTGCTGTGGGGTTGCTTATCTGGATCAATACCCCTCGGGGCAAGAAGTGGCTTGATGAACTTTAAATGGTAGGTTATGGTTCAAGAACGTAAGATTGCATTATTGGTGGATGCAGAGAATGTCTCTCATCATTGTATCGGACAGGTGATGACAGCTGTCAAGAACAACCTGGGTGGCTTGGTTACTGTCAAGCGTATATATGCTGATTGGACCAAGCCCAATCTCTCCGCATGGAAGGCTGAGCTTCGGAAGCATGCCTTCCTTCCCATTCAGCAGTACTCCTTTACCTCTGGCAAGAATTCTACGGATTTTGCCCTGGTGATTGATGCCATGGATTTGCTGTATCAGAACGATATTGACGTGTTTTATATCGTATCCAGTGATAGTGATTTCACTAGGCTGGCCATGCGCATCAGGGAGTCTGGGAAGATGGTGATTGGTATGGGAGAGAAGAAGACACCTGAGTCTTTTGTCATGGCTTGTCACGATTACATTTTCTTTGACGGGAATCATGATGATTGCGGTCCTGCATCCTCTGTTTCAAGTTCTCCTAGTGCTGGTAGTAAGGAGAAGGGAAGTACTTCTCAGAAGATGACTCCTGGAATCAGCCGGAAACTCATGGCCTTGTTAAGGGAGGTGGTCAGTGAGGCTGCAGAGAGCGATGGTTGGTCTGAACTGGGGTGTGTGGCCAGTAGGCTTCATCTCAGGAAACCGGGCTTCAAGGTCAAGACCTATGGTTTCAGCAAGTTCATCAAGCTTATTGAGGCTTGCGGTGATTCTTTCCTTATTGACCTGGATCATCCTATCAGGAAGAAAAAGAAGACTATTCGGAAAGTTTGTTTGAAGATTCGGTAGAATTGTAGGAAATGGCTTGTTTCAGTGCAGGTCATTTCTTTTTTTTTGAATATTTTTGTTTGCTGCGCAGATAGGCTGCACAGAAATATCGTAATTTTGTGGGCAAATTAATTTTTTTATTATTATGGAAGATAAAAAACAAGAATTGAGCAGTCATGTGGAGAACATATTCAAGCAGTATGTTCATCCTGGACTTTACATCTGTGATTTGGCCACAGGTGGGGGAAAGTCATATACTATTGGCAAGCTTACCTGTGAGTTTTATCCCAAGCATTTTGAACGCATCATCATCCTGTGTGTTCAGAACAAGCTTATTGAGGGTATGAACCGTGAGATTGAGAAGTTCATCGATCAGGAAGGGGGGCTTAAGAGTGATGAGAAGCTTGTTATAGAAAACAACCTAGAGGTTATCTTGAAAGCAGTAAAGTCAAGCAGTCTTCAGGAATTGCTTGACCAGATGGAATATCAGATTGGTGAACAGCAAAGGAAGAAGCTTGTTGTAACTGTGTTGGAATCCAAGAGGCTTCAGGTTGAGAAGTATGCTCGTTCCATCCGTGCTTTGGTGAAAATCCTTGAAGATGACACTGAGAATGCTTCTGTGCTGGAGCAGATTCAGAAGGAGGAAAGCCGATTGAGATATGCTGTCAGAGATTTCTTCGCCGCCTACAAGAAGCATTTACTGTTTACGGGTCAGGTGAAGAAGGTGGGTGTCAGGACCATACTGAGTCGTTTCTCTTCCTTGGAGAAAGTATATCCGCAGGTTAGTTATGCAGGCAAGAAAGTATTGCTGATGACTGTACATAAGGCCATGTATGGCATCGATCCTATTTTATCCGAGGGTATTGGAATCAAGGATTTCTGTAACAAAAAGACTTTAATGCTGTTTGATGAGTCTGATCAGGCTGCTGTTGCCATGCGTGATGTCATCATTGATCAGGCTTGTAGGAAGTCTGCCGGATTCAATAAGTATGGCAAGGGTTACCAGGGTTATTTGCAGTATTTGGACTTATTGTCTGGCAAAGATACAGTTTCTGATAGATATGATGGTGGCCTTTTGAAAGGAAGCTTGGAGAAGGCTCAGAAAATATGCCTGGATAATTGGAAGGGAAAGATGGGTAATATTCTGCCTCATAAGAATATCTTCTTGGCAGATACTGAGGATTATGGTAGTTATCGACGTGGTGTGTTTTTTGCGGGACCTGCCTTTAAGTTGAATATTTGCGGGGGTGATACTCCTTCTCGTTCTTTCATCTGTTATCTGGCAGGGGAAAAGAATTTCCTGTTGGCGCATGCCGATAATGAAGAAGAGTTGTCTGGGGAGTATGAAAAGGTGATTCCACTGGATAAGTTCTTACAGCTATCGGAAAGCAATACCGTGGCTGTGAAGAAGAATCTTAGAGAACGGATTCAGGAGAGTCTCCAGAATAGGCAGGATGCCTTCAGAAAAGATACAGATGACAAGGATCAATATCTGGGTTGGCCTACGGTGGAGGGTGAAATACATACGCTCATGTCCCGTTTTGAGACGGTTTCACAGAAGTTCTTCGAGCAGCAGCTCCTGGATTATTACACCAACCGCAAGAATCTTACGGTCAAGATCGGTGGCAAGAAGTATAAGGTTCAAGATGATACTTTCTATATGCAGGGTTGTCAGCTATATCAGGAGGAGCTTGATGAAAGAGACAGTCTTCATCGTGTGAGACTCTCTTGCAGGGAGATTGCCAATACCCCCGAGAAAATCCTCTATGACTTGGTGGCTTCTGATAAGGTGGCGGTGGTACTCTGCTCTGCCACGGCTTCAAGCGAATCCGTCATTAGCAATTTTGATATTGAGTATCTGAGGTCGGCCTTGGGCAGAAGGGTTCATTCTTTGAGTAATGAAGATAGTAGGAAGTTCGAGGAGCTTGTTGAAGCTACTTATCCTTGTCGCCATCAGGTACAGGTTGAACCACTGGAACATTTTGAATACAAGGAGAAGCGTAAGACCCATGTGCTTTTGCCTGAGAAATATAAGCAGCTGTTTTGTGAGGATGCGGTAAAGGAAGGATTGGTGGACAAATGGTTCAAGCTGACTAGAAAGGATATCTTCGGGCAGGCATCTGTGGATGATGATCCTACCTATGTTTTTTATCGTATCTTTCAGTTTATAGAGGCCTTTCACTGGTTCTATGTGCATGATGACATTCACAGTATGCTCTTTTTCCAGAATAGAGCAGCTCATACTTACAAGAGGGAGATGAACGTCATAGCTTGTCTTATTGATGGATCCTACAAGCAGAAGATGAAGGAGGATGATTTTGAGGAAGGCTTGCCGGATTGGCTGAATGATCATCTGTTCATGTCCAACAACTTGAAGGAGGTGGAAGACAAGGTTCTGAAGAAATTGAGTGATGGTAGTCTTTCCAAGGTCATGCTGGTAACGGCTTATGGGAGTTTCAAGGCTGGTGCCAACCTGCAATATCAGGTTCCGGAGGGGATGGATTTTGAGAAAGGAGACAACTGGGAGGAAGATGAGTCGAAGCTCAAGAAGGACTGGGATGCTGTTTATCTTCAAAGTCCTACCTCTTATCTGTCCTTCAATGATGACGGGCAAGAGAAGGCTTTCGATGCTGGTCTTTACAGGATCATGATGTCGCTCATGATGCTCAAGGAGAGGGGATGGCTATCTAAAGACCAGGTGGCTCACTGGTTGGAAGAGGTGATTTCCAAGAAAATCATTCGTTTCAGGGAGGATGCCGTGGCATCTGACAAGGCTGCCTGGGCTCAGACCATGATTGAGCAGGCTGTGGGCAGAATATGCAGAACCCGTAACAAGCCGCTTACCACCTATATTCTCTATGATGAGGGAATGGCTGAATTCTTTATGGGTGATTTTCCGGAGAAGTCACACACCAAGGAGTTTAAGGCGTTGAATAGTTACATTCAGAGTCACACTGTGGTCAATGCTGATGGCAAGGTATCTCCAGAAGAAGTGAAGCGGACTAATGATGCTCTGGATGCTCAACGTAAATTGCGCAGAATGAGGGAACTGGCCTTACGCTATACTCCACATCCTAATCAGGAGGATTTTGTGGATGAAGAGGATGAGAGTGATGATGGCTCGATTCCTAGTTTCATCAAGCAGGCTCAAATCAGAAATCAATGCTATAAGCAGATGATTATCCGCAAGCCTGTGGTGGAATCCTTGCTGGATTTAGGTGAACAAGCCATGATGGTTCCTTTTCTGGGCAAGTGTTATGGAAGTTGGGAAAGACATGAGGATGGAGCGTTTTGCCATTATCCTGTGTCTCCTTCGTCTGTCAGATTGGATGTCTTGATGAAGAATCAGGTTATTCGTGAGCATTTTGAGAGGAATGGCTATGCTACTGGTTGGAATTCTGACGGACTTATCCTGCATCCTGAAATCCTGATGGCAGACTATGCCGGCGAGATAGGAGAGGAAGCGTTCAGGGCTCTTGTGCTCCGCTATGCGGATTGCAGTGAACTGCAGTTTGCACATCTGGAGGATCGGGATTATGAGCTGGCTGATTTTGTCGTTCTTAATCCTGATGGTTCCTATAAGGTGGCATTTGACGTGAAGAACATGAATCCCTCTATTGAACACTTGGACAGGAAAGGGGATATGCCTACTTTAGAGAAGCGTCTGGAAAAGGAAAAACGTCTTGGTTGTCCTCTTTATACGGTCAACATGCTCAAGATGCCATCTGCCTCGATGGACAGATATGAGATTTGTGGGGTGATTGATGAAGATGGGCACGTTCTGCCAGATGCCATTGATAGAATTAAAAGATTAATTGAAGATTAATATAATGAATAAAATGAAGGAACATATTTCAAAAGAAGAGATATTGAATTTGCCTGTAACTACAAACAGACTTGTGGTAGCATGGAACAAGGAGGCATTTTTTGCCAAGTATGCCATTGTTTCTTACAAGATGGATACAAGGGATTATGAACGCAAGAACCTTTCTTACGAACAGCTCTCGGAAACCCCTTCTTTATCAGTTGTGGGTATATTTGCAAAGTATGAACAGTTTGGCAGCAGAAATACTTATACCCGATTTTTCGTACTTGTGAAGAAGGGAGATGAGAAGAAGGTGTTGGAAAGTTTGAGAATGCAGAAAGATGTAGCTTGCAAGATGGATGACCTGCAAGGGTATGATGAGTTCCTGCAGCAGCGTATTGTAGTATCTCTTGCCATCAATGCTCTTGGAAAGAAGGGCAAGGGAGGCCTGATGTACAACAACGGAATGTTGCTGGTTTGCGATGACCAGAATTTTGGCGTATCCAAGAGTCGTAAGGAACTGGTTTGCTTGAAGTTGGAAGTGAATAAGTATATGAATCTTGCAGCCAAGACGACCTCTTTCTCTCATCCAAGGGATTTTAAACAGTTGAAGGCACATTGGAACTGTGTTTTCAAAACTGGTCAGGAAATGGATGGTGAGTTATGGCTTGGAGAATATCTGAAGCCGGTTGTACTCAGAAAGCTGAATGAAGGTGATTACAATCTTGACCAGCTTTATATCAAGAAGAAGCGATTCTCGTCTACTCACAATAGCGTTCCTTATTGGCCTTGGAACAAGGATCTGTACAATCACAGCCGATTGTTTGTGATCTGTCAGGTCGTTGAGAACGTGAATCAGCTCTTTGAGGGTATGCTGTCAGTTGATTTTACTGACCATCAGGTTTTGGATTACTTTGAAAGTCATCCGAAGAAGGATGTGGAAAAGCTGCTGAAAGAATACTTCCTGGGAAAAACCATTCTTGTAGAGGATTCATTTGGAACAGATGATTCCAAGAAGCAGATTGCCCAATTAAAGGCAAGGGTAAAGGAAGCTGTTGGGGATGTTTTGAAGTTAGTCAAGAGGGCTTCTAAGGTGGATATGGTTATCAGGCTTTGTGGTCCTATAGGTGATGAATCTCATTATTTGCAGTCTATGGAACGTATGTCTGGGAGTAGCAGTATTGCTGTTCAGCATATGATTCATCATGGTGGAGGCAAGGATGATGGAGTGTCAAAGGCCATGGCTACCAGAATTCTGATGGAATTACTGGTAAAAGATAGCATAGTAAAGGGCAAGATGCCGTCAGGATTGGCTGTAGTTGCCGATGATTGGAAGTTCTGGCGTTTTAAATTTCATGAGAAATATGTATTTGGAGCATCTCTGAACTTGGGTAAAGATTGTGGGATTGAGTTTACGCCTTATGGTTTTGATGATGGAATGGGAGAGGATTATGATACCTTTGTAGATTCAAGAATGGGGTTGCCTGTTCTTCTCAAAATGAGGGGTAATCATGATTATCATGTGATGGAGAAGGATGGCAATGCCTATCTGATTATTGATACGGAAGAGATTCCAATCTTGGATGCAAGGCAGATAGATGATACCTATGGCAAGATTATTGAGGGAACTGACCCAGAATGCGATTCTTTTTACATGTTCAAGAGAAAGGGTGCAGGTACGAACCATCAATTCTTACGTGGTCTGATGGGATTTCATTTATGGAAAGAAGAAGGTCTTGATGGTGAGAAATCAGAGTCCTATTCTTACATATCTGGTTATAATTCCGATAATTTCAATACCTGTGTATCCTTCAAGATAGACAAGGTTCCTCGTGTAAGGCGTATCTTCATATTGAGAAAAGAGAATCCTGAGCGTGTTTGGGATGACATTCAGGAAATGAAGAATATGCTGGCTGTGGGCTTTGGTCAATGGGACGAACTGATGACGTATCCTTTCCCATTTAAGTTCTTGCAAGAATATCTTGACAACGAGAGTGAAGTGGCTTTTTCTAAGCATTGGAGTGAACTATGATGTTTCAAGTTCCCTGTTGTAGTGATATAAGCAGGACCGGTCGAAAATTTCGACCGGTTCACTTCATTCGTTTGTTTCTCGGAAGCGTATGTTCTTTCCTTTTATGGCAATAGACAGCCATACATAATGGGAGAAAATAGCATTCTTACAGCAATGAATTGAAGATTTTTCATGCAATTCAAAAAAAAGTTGTATATTTGCAGCTGGAGACCATCTTTTTTCTGGTAGTGCAGTTAGATTGCATAATGCTTCCTATTTTTGTACCTGGAAAGTATCATTCTGAATAAAGATGAGGAGCGCTACTGGATGACAGGTGGTAATACGGGGATGTTACCTATACGCATCATTCTTGAGATTTACCCAATATGCCATGGAGCATCCGGAACTGAAGTTTTGGTAACTCCTGTGGGTTGCGGTACCGTTGGATATACTCCAAAGAGATGGCGCCTATGCTCAAGGATGCTGCCTTTTTGGAGAATGTATATCTGCCTAGCAGCTTCAGAAAGGTGCTGATGGGGGTATGGTGATTATAACATTGTAAGTAAAAAGCCTAAAATCCGCAACTATCATCCAATACACGATTAAGGGTAGATTTATGAGTCGT
>OHZY01000196.1_pt1 | contig 23373 bp, 19 predicted proteins | sample 1580621 | NCBI WGS metagenome assembly OHZY01 (sample SAMEA3882535, study PRJEB24775) | human gut metagenome | biome: human-associated habitat; feature: intestine environment; material: feces | place: Netherlands | collected 2009/2010 | reverse complement strand
GCTCCAGTCCTGACGCCATAAAAAAAGACACCCGAGTGGGTGTCTTTTTTAGATGGGCCATGAGGGATTCGAACCCCCACTCAAGCGGTTATGAGAAAGCATCGCTGGTAAAAATTTCGGAATCACCGTAAAATTTTGTTGGTATTCCACAAATAAGAGCAACTGATTTTAGATAATGTGTAGTAATTTTCGCAGCGTTTCTCAACCAGAATGGCTGTCCGTAGATGAGTTGGTAGATGGGTTCTGGAGAAAAGTAGGATTAAAAGATACGCACAAAATTGGAGGTTATGGCCGCAAGGCAAGGGTCTGCTTTATAAACTCTTCCTCAGTTTGCACAAAGTGATAAGGCGCGTACTCGCCATAGGCTTCGGGGTGGCTGATGGTCATGATTTCTACGCCGGTATTGCCAAGGGCTTCATCCAGTGACCATTTTAAATCAGCCAAATGCTTCCCATGCACGGTTTCAAATGCTATGCAGCCGTGGCCATAGCGGTCTTTAGCAATAACGTAACACAACGTTGATACTTCCTTTATTACTCTCGTTTGTATACTATATAAAATTACGATGAAGCCAACTTATGGCGAGATGAATTGTTGAGATATTCATCAGTGGTAACAAATGCGCGTAAAAGTTCCCATGACCTTGAAGAAGAATCAGCTATATACAAATCTGCAGAAGATTTATTGTCATCGGTCCAATCAATGCTTGTAATAAGAATATGCCGCAGTTCTGTTTTGCTATATAGTTCGAAGCTCGTGCCAAGTAAAGTGCATGATATCGGTCCCTCATCAAAATTAAGTGAAATATCGTCCTTTCCAACAAGACTTTCGATTTCATGAATGTTTTGACTGGTTTGGGTAAGATGCAATTTTGAAAAAGGATGCTTCCATGCGATTTTTTTGTGGCAAAGGAGGCAAGCTCTAAGCTGATACAGAAATTCCAAATCTTCTTGTGGCATCGGTGCGCCGGGGTCGAAAGAGACATTCAATTTTTCTTCAAGAGTACAAATGTCCGTCCACAAAGCTATTTTGTTTGTCAAATCTTCCATATCGATGTCAGAAATGTCTTGCTTTGGAAGTGATTTCTTTTCTCCCTTTATTGTGGCAGTTCCCTCATATAGTCCTTTTAGTAACCGCAAAGCAGCTAAAGCGTCCTTGGAAGATTTGGCATTCGCAGGAATGACCGTAAAATTAAACTTGGTTCTCATTGGAAAGGCATCCTCATATAAGGTGAGGCGCATCTCAATAGCAGGAAAGTCAACATTAGCGTATTTGCGCTTCTTCATAGCTTTGCATGATTGCCGCTGAATGTGAAGTGTGATGGTATTCCAGAAAGCGGGAAAAAGAAACGTATAAGGCTAGAAAATACGGCTTTCTGCAATCTGCTCCAACGCCTTCACCGCAGTATTATACGGAACGGGTTCTTCCAATAATTGCGAAGTCAAAACATCGTAATCCTGTTTGTATGCTTTTTCATTGATAATTTTTAGAAGTAAATCGGATATGTTTACCTCTGGCTGGGCAGATGGGCATACAACGGATTGTGCGCGTACTGCGCGGACCTCTTGAATAAGTTGTCTAAATTTCTCGTCTTGAGGAACAAGCGGCAACAGCTTGTAAATATCGTACAAATGACGGGAATGTTTTGCAGTCTTACTCTGTATATAATAATCGCAAATGGCAAAAACCTTATCGGCTAAAGTGCGGTCAATTCCCTGTACTTTCATTTCAAAGGGTGATAAGTGATATTCATCCACCAAGTTGGGAACTTCGTTTTGCATCATATCACCCACATAGCTGTGAACCGGGAGCAAAACGGTTGGAAATGAAACGGCTGTGTATGAAGTTTCTAACAAAACGGCCGGTTTGAGCGCATCACTTGCCATAGGAATAACTGAATTAGAATTATAAGAAAGAACATATCGATTATAATCCCGGCGACTGCGAATTTCGTCCAAATTATCAATAACTAGCCCAAGCTCAGCGGCAGCGTCTAGAATAATTTGTTTGGCCTTGCGTTTCTGACCCTGTGATAAAAGGGTGTCGATTGTGATATCGATATCCTCGGAGAATCGTTGAATGACCTTATGGCATTTACTCAGAGATGTACCACCCTTGAAAACTATACAGGGCATTTCTTGTGCAAGGATTTGCAACAGCAACGTAACATAATAGTCTTTCTCAATCGCCTGCGCCATTATGCCGGTCTGCTGGTATGAAAGATAGATTGCTTCGCGGAATTGCTCTCGATCATTGTGCAAGTATACCATTATAGATAACCCTCGTCTCTACTAAATTTTTATACAGGCGATCCGGATAGTAAGAAAAGAATGGCTCCAGTGAGGTGATACTCAGATTTGAATCATCCATATAGCGATAGAGACGCTTTTGCAATTCAATTCCAGTAATTTCGGAATAGATGTCAACATCTTTCATCATATCCAAGAATTGCAGCGCTTTATAGTTGCATTCTGTCACCGGAACTTTAGGACGACGCACAATGACACGCGATTTTGCAAGAGAAGTCTCTCGATATTCATTCGTTGCTTTGTTGGTTACAACTTCATACTGCATCGGAACCTGTGTTGTAAGGCCGAGTTGGTTGAAAAACATGAGTCCGCTAAGGTAGCCGCAACGGATATCTCTTTCGCGCAAGTATTTACATTCCAAGACTTTTTCCGGCGCAAGCGGAGAGCCAGATTTGAAAATAGACTTTTTAGGCAGATAGTAAACGCCGCTGTCAAAGCGCTTGAGTTTTCCGGAATCGGTTAATTTTTTTAACTGCTGGCGCATGTTGGTTGGGCTGATTCCTGAGATGGAAAGAGATGCCGAAAGAATGGGCTCGTTTTCTTTATAGTTTGCCAACAGATAGTTATATAGGCTTTCCATGCTTGTCACCTCGCTGGAATAACGTATTAGAAATATAGTGTTCCTTTTTTGTTATTATAACGCTTTTGAGGTAAATAGGCAAGCGGATTCAACAAAATTGTTTAGAAATGAGGAAAATGAGTATGAAATAATAAGCATCCCTTTATTTTGAGTAAAGAAATTTCCATTCAAAAATCAAAACTTGTTTGTACAGATAGCTTTTTTGCATTTCATAGCCTATCAAAATCGCCATCTTTCATTCTCCATGCCAATATAGCCACATGCGTACAATGTTATTCTTTTACATCCCATTAGCAGACTGCTGTTGTGCTCTTCCGCTTCGAGCTTTGCGTAAAGGTGTGTGTGAATGTTTGCTCCAACAGCGCATGAAAAGGTTGTTTTCTTTGCGCGGGTATGTTAATATACATTAATAAAAGTGTTTTTCGTATAGCTGCGGCATACCAAAGGAGGTCTATCTATGATTTTTCCAGGGGAAGAGATCCAATGGGAGAAGGAAAAGCAGACCACTGTCCATGCTTCCGATTCCAAAATTAATGAGAAATACATGGCTGGCGAGGTGAGAATCGTCACAGAGCAAGCGCGCTATCCGCTAGATACCATTACTGGTATGGTATCTAGCGGAAAATATAATCTGATGCCTACATTCCAGCGACGGCATCGGTGGGACGACGAAAAAAAATCTCGTCTTATAGAATCTTTTATAATGAATGTTCCCATTCCGCCTATTTTTCTGTATGAAGTTAAATTTTCTGAATATGAAGTGATGGACGGGCTGCAGAGACTTTCAACGATTTGTGATTTTTACGAAGACAAATTCTGTCTGACCGGTTTGAAATTGTGGCCCGAATTGAACGGAAAAAGATACAGCGAACTGCCAGAGATGGTCCGACAAGGGATAGACCGTCGATATTTGTCGTCTATCATTTTGCTTCAGGAATCTGCTAAGACAGCACAAAAAGCACAAGATATGAAGCAACTTGTATTTGAGCGAATCAACAGTGGCGGTGTAAAATTGGAGCCACAGGAAACACGCAACGCATTGTATAATGGACCGATGAATGAATTGTGCGCAAATCTAGCCAGAAATAAATATTTGTGTGCACTATTTAGAATTCCGAACGAAGAGAGCTATTCCCTTCTTGATGATGAGCAAGAACTGCCAGATGTAGCGGAAAGGGTCGAAAAGGAATTAGAGAATAACAGTCTGTACCGAACAATGTATGATGTTGAACTTGTTCTTCGATTTTTCGCAATAAGAAATTTGGAGGGGTATCAAAACCAATTTAGTGATTTCCTTGATAAGTATCTGATTTACGCAAACAAATTCAGTTCGGAAACACTGAAGAAATTGTCTTCTTTGTTTAGTGACACAATATTCTTCGCATATCAGCTACTAGGGGAAAATGCTTTCTTCCTGTGGAGATATCGAAGAACAAAGAGTGGCCCAAAATGGGGATGGTTTACGAGGTCAACGACAACCGTTTATGACCCGCTTATGTTTGTGCTGTCTGAATTTCTTGATCAGAAGGAATGTCTCTTAAGCGCAGTAAAAGCTATCCGAGAAGACTTGAAGCCTTTCTATCAGAAAAATTATGATGTTTTTGAGGGAAGAAATTCCAACAGAAGTGATATAGAAAAGCGCATTACGTTATATAGAGAATTCTTTAAAAAGTATCTTGAGGATTAACAATGCGAAGTACATACGAGCAGAGCAAGTTGAAATTGGATTCATTGAAGAGATATGTGGATAATTTGGATACCCTTAATTGGGTTATCCTCCAATATTCACAGGGGATGTTCGACGGTAAACCTACATTAGATATCAATCTTACAGAGAAAAAAGTGTATGATTACAGTCTGGCGATTATCCAATTATATGGTATTTTTGAGAATTTTTTAGAGTGTATCGTATGTGCATATCTAAGCGCCTTATCAAAACAGATTACTCTATATCAGAATCTGCCGGAAACGGTTCGCGAACATAATTTGAGCCTGTCTGCTAAACTTCTAGGAAACAATTTTTCAAAATATGATTCCGTAACGCCAGAAGAACTCGTTCGTAATCTCCATTCATGTTTTGATGTTGCATCGGACAGTTATTGCCTTAATATTACTGCATTTCGTCAGCACGCTTCCAACTTCAGAGAAGATTCAATGCGGGAATTTCTGCACAACGCGGGAATCTGTAATGTTGACAAGATGATTTCAACAAACAAGAAATTGAAAGCATTTCTCGGAATCACGTCTGGTGAGTCTGTTCCACTATCTAAATATTTTGAATACTTGAAGGATCTTGTGCAACGGCGTAATATCGTTGCGCATGGAGAGATGGAAGATAACATTCTTTCATCTGCTTGGTTGAAGCAGTATATCGAGTATATATCTCTTTTGATGGACTCGATTTACGATGCGGTTTTGGACACTTATTATGCTTTAATGATAAAAAATGGAAGCGCCAAATATCTCGGACAGCCGATTAAAACCTTTGGTGATTCAATTGTTGGAATAAACTCAAAAAATACTGCCATTAAGGTGGGGCATATCCTTATTGCACGGAATGCGGAAGGTGTACTGTACTGGGGGAAGATTGAATCAATGCAAATCAACAACATTCCTACAGAAGAGGTTACTGCGGAACAGGCTGTTGCCATTGGAATCAAAACAACATTTAAAGTAAAACAACAATACAACTACTACATATATTGGGATAAATATGTGTAATAGCAACACGCTTAATATCGTTTCTCATAATAGTATGGAAAGTTATTATGTATTATATAAATACGAATATTATCTGTGGTGAACAACATTGTGTACTATTCCCGACGATGAAGCCCATCGACTGATTTTATGTCGTCGCTACGATATAAAATTGCAAAGAACGGGCGATTTTGGGGCAAAATGTACCAAATTTATCCCATTTGCCTGAAAATGTCCACAAGCGATTTTGCGCGCATCCTGCCGAAAAGCAGGATGCGCTTTTTTGTTGCAGCGTGAATTTTCACCACTGGCGGTACGGTTTTGAGAGCCTACCGCCAGCGGCGATGGACAAAACCGCAACGATTTCCGAAGAACATTCCGGCGAGGGAGACTTATTCTCCCCCGCCGTTTATTATAGATTGTAGAATACAAAAAAATGGAGGTATTTCCCATGAGTATCATTATCGGCATCGACCACGGCTACTACGCCATCAAAACAGCCCACTGCTCGTTTCCGGCAGGGCTGACAAGCTACGGAGAACACGAACCCTACACCCGCCAAGGACTCTTAGAGTTTGGCGGGTGCTTTTTTGTTTGTGGCTCCGGACGGCAGCCTATCCAGCGGGATAAGACCGTGAATGACAACTACTACCTGCTGACGCTGGCGGCTATCGCCAAGGAAATCAAGCAGCGTGGTCTGCCGCCCGGATGTTCTGTGCGCATTGCGGCGGGTCTGCCGCTGACCAGTTTCGGACGCGACAAACCCAAGTTCAAAGATTATCTGCTGCGGAGCAACCAGCCCGTGAATTTCAAATTCGAGGGCGTGGAGTACAGCATTACCATCGAAGAAGTTGCCATCTTCCCCCAAGGCTACGCCTCCCTTATGACCGAAACTGGTTTGTTGCAAGACGAACCCTCCATGCTCCTCATGGATCTTGGCGGCTGGACAGTGGACCTTATGCGCATAGACAATGCCATTCCTGTGGCCGACACCGCGCACAGCTTGGAACTCGGCATGATCCGCTGCGTGGATGACATCCGGGAGCAGGTGCGACGCGAAACCGAGTTGTCACTCACGGATGCCCAAATCGAAAATATGCTGGCGGGTCAGCCCTGCACAGTCAGCGATACGGTGCGCGACATTGTGAACAAACAAGGTCGCAAGTACACAGAGCATCTTCTGTCTGCCACGATGGAAGCGGGATTCGATTTGCACGCCATCCCCGCCGTGTTGCTGGGCGGCGGCGCATCCGTGGTGAGCCGCCACCTCAGCCCCAAGGACGGCCTTTGTAAGACGATTTTCCTGCTGGACGACAAGGTGAACGCGGTCGGATTCGAGCGCGCGTTGGCCGCCGTGTCGCGCCGTAAAAGCGAGGCATGAAACGCCCGCAGTATGTTTTCCGCCCGAGCCTCAGCGACCCGCAGCACCGCCGCGCATGGGCGTTGCTGCAGCAGGTGCCGCCTGCCCGCCGCAAGGAGTTTCTGGTACAAGCCATTCTTGCGACGGAGCAGACAGATAGGCTGGAGAAAAGCATCCGCAAGGTTGTGCGGGAGGAATTGCAGGCAGTCACTTTGACGGGGGCAATTTCTCGCACCCGAGCAACAGATATAATTCCGCCTTCCGCAATCAACTTTTTAGCTTCACTTTAAGGTGGTGATTACCATGTGGTAATAAACATAAAATCATAAATTGTTGGTTATGGGTATAATCGCCGAGTTATGCATCTCATTATCGTTGGTTCTCGTGAATAGCTTTGTCATCGCACTTGTGATATGCTTGCTTTGCAATCGAAAAACAACTTATCAATGACAAAAAGAGATTGCAAATTCAGCTTAAGAACAGGAGAATGTAAAATGAACGAATGTATGCTTGATCGTCAGACGGCGGGTTGCGTTGTAGAAAAAATTGTCCTGCCACAAATTGTCAGCATCAAACAGGCAAGTGAAATCATGAAGCTTCCGCCTTACTATCTTCGCCGAGTATGTCGTGAAAATCCGGACATCGCATTCCAGTCCGGGGTGAAGTGGTACATCAATCTTGGAAAACTGGCCGCTTACTATAACAACAAACTAGGTGCATAAAAGGAGAAAGTTGAAATGAGCAAATTGACCGTAACCATCCCGGATGACCTGCACCAGAAAATCCGTGAAGAACTGGAACGACAGGGCATCACCACATCGCAGTTCATTGAACAGGCCGTAACCACATTTTTTGAGAAACCGAAGGGAGTCAGCAACACGGCAACACGCACATTGGCATTTCAGGTATCCGAGGAACTTCTCCAGCGCATCAAGACCTTTCTTGCAAGGTACGAGCAAATCTATCACCACAAACTGAGCCAGAAAGAATTTCTGGTACGCATCATTGAAAGAGAATTGGATGAAGCCGAAAAGGACTACGAAAGAATTACGACCGAGCAAGCTGCGGAGAAAAACGCTGATGTCGACTCCGGCGAACCAGATGGCACCGAAATGGAGGTAGATGCACAATACTGAAAATCACATACTTAACTAGCAAGGGCAGCCAGCATAGGCTGCCTCTTTTTTCGTTATCGAATCGGTGATTCGATTTATAGATATGTTCTCCGGCATCGGCGGTTTTCGTGAGGGACTGACTCGTGCCGGAGGATTTGAATGCGTAGGACATTGCGAAATCGACAAATACGCCAACCACAGTTATAACGCCCTGTTTGACACGAAGGGAGAGTGGTTCATTGAAGATGCCCGAAAAGCCGACCCCAGCACCATGCCGGACTTCCAGCTGCTCTGCGGCGGATTTCCTTGCCAGACTTATCCCGAATAAAATAAGAATCCCGAAGCCCAGCCGGGAATCCTTGCAGCGCAAGGATTTCTGCATAAAAACTTCGGGATAATATTTTCACTTGTATTGTTGTTTGCCTCTTAATTTAAGCATCATCTCCTCGTCATCTGTATTCCAGAGTGCGTCCGGAATCGTATCGTTTAGCTTGTTTGCTGCTTGCTGAATGGCTTTCCGTTTCATTTCTGTATCAGCATGGGCATAAATTTTTGTTGTTTCAATCTGCGCATGGCCGAGGAATTCGGATACCATAGCCAATGGAACACCGTCTTGGTATAGGTGCATTGCCCGTGTGTGCCGCAGCATGTGGGGATGTACCCGTTCCGGAATGGATGTGCAGACGTGCCGTGCAGATTCTCCATATTTCTTTACAAATGCCGCAACCGTATCAGGAGACATCGGCCTTTGAGGGCCACCATAAGCATAGAACACATAGTCGTCTCGTTTTCTATTTTCTGCCGGATGGAATTTTTTCAGGTAACTGCGAAGGTGCTCCGCTGTTTTCGGCAAAATAGGAACAACCCGTGTCTTGTTTCCCTTACCTGTGAAATAGACACACGGTGAGGTTCTGTGCAGCACTAAATCCTGTATCCTTAAATCCAACATTTCCTGACACCGAGCAGCTGTATCGTACATTAAAACCAGAAACACCATATTCCGGAATCCTGTACGCTTTTTGCAGTTCGGCTGCGCGAGGAAAATAGAAAGTTCTTCTTTTGTGAGATAGCCAACCAAAGCAGGCGGTGGTTTTCGGTATCGAATCCTCTCCACGTCAGCTTGTATTGCAATTACGCGCAGATCTACAATGCCGCCATACCGCACAAAAGAGCGTATTGCGGCAAGCCTTTGCAGCTGTGTTTGTCTACTGCAGTTCCTGACTTTCTCCAACCAGTCCACGAATTCCTGTATGTTTTGGCGGGTGAAATGGCTCCAGCTTACTCGTTGTCTGGGAATATCTTTTGTGCCTTCCAAAAACGTAAAAAGCAGATTCAGAGCATCCTCATAGGATTTTACCGTATTAGAACTGCAGCTTCGGTTTTTCACAAGATAAACATTCAGAAACGAACTTACAACCGTAAAAAACTGAGCATCCTTAACCTTCATCATGCACCTCCGGAAGCAATTTTTCCCATGCAGTACGGTCTACTGTTCCAACACGCTCATAAAAATCAGGAACCATGTGGACATAGTAAAGCGTATCTTCATAACGGGCGTGTCCCATGTATGCGGAGAGAAACGGCAGCATTGCATCAATATCACGGCCTTCTCGCATCCAACGACAGATACATTCCGTTGCAAAAGTATGTCTGAAATCGTAAACCCTAGGTTTAGGTCCCTCAAACGCAGTAATTCCGGCCATACTGAAGCATCTCCAAAACATTTCTTCTGTCCAACGCTTCGTATACGGCCCCTCCCCATCGTATCTCGGAAAAAAGTAATCGCTGTCCGGGTAAATTTCTGAGATCAGGGTGGAATAGCTTCTCATAATCTGAAGCAAATCATCTGCAACCGCAACGACACGGTCCTTGTGCCCTTTGGATTCCACAACGTAGACAGAACCGCGAACCAAGTCCACATTTTCCTTCTTGAGCAGTCTCGCTTCTGCGGGCCGCAATCCGCAGCAATACAGCAATCTGTAAAATACCGGGATAACAAGATGTCTGGCCGGAGCTTTCCCGTGAGGCCGAAAGCTGTCAGCACCGTGGAAGAACGCTTTTATCTCCGCTTCATTGAAGATATGTGGAACATACCTGGGGCCTTTGCTGGTCATGGATATGGGAATCATATATGCTTCTGTTCCAACAGCCCGAAGATACTTTGCAAACTCCCGTATGACCATAATACGATTTCGGTGGCCTGCTGTGTTTTCCGTATCTCGTTTCTCCAGCCATGCAAGTGCGAGTTCACAATCCAGACAATCTTTTTCAGGGAACCTTTCTACACAGAAATCGTCAAACCTCCCTAGAATACGGATACTCTCATTGTAAGGAAAACCAAGACTGTTCTTGTAGCCTACAAAGGCGCGAATCTGTTCTCCAAAACGGCTTTTCAAAGATGGTCTTGTCATAACAAGGCCTCCTGTGCAATGGGAATTGCAGAAATAGTACCTGCGCACACTTTTAATTTCTCTAGGGATGACGCGGTATATTGGCGCAAGGACACAGACGACGAGTGTCCTAGAATATCGCAGATTAGTGGCGCAGGAATATTTGCTTCCAGCAATTGTCTTCCCATTCCTCGCCGGAAAGCATGCGGCCCATTCATCTTCCGGTCCTTTCCCAATGCAATGTGTGCATATTTTGCAATCACCGTCCACATACTTCCAATCTTTGTATAGGGGCGCAGTACCCGCAAAAATATATACTCAGATTTGCACTTGGGCCGGGCATGGAGAATGTAATCGGCAATCGCATTTCCAGTTTTTGTATCAAGCGGTAAGGATACAGGGATGTTTGTTTTCTCTTGTACCAGACGCAGTTCGCAGGCATCCCAGTCAATACTGTCAAACTTCAGGTTTACAATGTCACAGCCGCGTAAGCCAGTTGTGTACGCAAGCATAATCATTGCATAATCTCGCATCCCCATTGTGCTGCTGCGATTTATTGCAGAGAAAATCTTTTGGGCATCTTCGTGAGTGTATCCTACATAAACACGCCGACGTTTTGCAGCAGAAAATACAAGCGCTGGTGAGATATCGGGCAGCTCAGGATGTTTTTCGGCCATGAATCGCGCAAAGGAACGCATACTTCCGGTTAAATTAAATATACCGAGAGGAAATGTTTCTGAAATCTTTGCCAGACATCTGGTGACGTCTGGCAAGGTGATCTCAGCATAGCGGTATATCCCCAAAGTGGCTATGGTACGGAAAAACGTCCGAACCGATGAAAGATAAAACTGGCGGGAGCCTTCTTTCAAATAGTTTTCATTGTCCATGTACAGTTGGTATTGCGAGAGCAGATTTTCAAACTCTGGCGGAGCGCAGGCAAAATTATATTTTCTCAACTTCTGCTGAGACACCTGTCCGGTCGAGAGATATTCCTCGATCCAATGGGCAGCTTTGCGCATCGTCTGAAAGGATGCCTTTTGTATTGCTCCGTTCACAAAATTTTCTTGGACCGTTTTTACGAAAAGGGCAAGCGTTTCTGGAGAGTAGGACTCTTCACCGCGAGAAATGAAGAAGTTCAAGATAGCACCAAATCCACAATAGATATAATTGGTCTTTGTCTTATCGGATAGTTCCAACTGCATGACGGCATCTCTGGTTCTACAGATAATGTCTATTACCTTCATGGAATTGCTCGGATTGCAGGAAATGGCTTGAAACAATGGGTTGTGTTCAGCCTCCCAAGGCCGTATAGGTTCATCCTGAATTTTTCCATACTCCGCCATTTGGTCGAGATAAACTGCGGCACGCCGAGTTATGCCCCACTGGTAGTGCGGCAATGTTCCGGATTCCTGTTTAGCACGTTCCTGCCAGACAAAATTTTGAACCGTCTCTTTGGAATACAATATCTGACCTTTGCCCAAACAATGCTTTACAATCCGTCGAGTTCCATACCTCTCAAACTCATGTACCGTTTTGGCCTTGAGGCCGCGTCCGCTTAAGGCATCTAATACACGCGCAGAAAGGACTGTGATTTCAATTTTGTTCACACTAATACACCTCACAATGTTGATTCGGATTACAATCCGTAGCAACATTATAGCAGGTGCTATCTTCAAAATATTATCCCGAAGTTTTTATGCAGAAATCCTTGCGCTGCAAGGATTTCCGGCTGGGCTTCGGGCTTCTTATTTTATTCGGGATAAGTCTGGTTATCCTGAATTTCGGAATAACCAGACTTTCAGCATTGCAGGATCCCGAAAAGGATTCGGAGATCCACGCGGCACTCTCTTCTTTGAACTGGCCCGCTTGGCTGAAGCCCGGAAGCCTCCGTATTTGCTTTTTGAGAACGTGGTGGGTCTCATCAATCATGACCACTGCAGGACATTTGCGACGATCCTTAACACGCTGGGCCGACTGGGGTATGGTGTGGAATGGCAATGTCTTAACAGCAAAGATTTCGGCGTTCCCCAGTCAAGAAACCGCGTGTACATTATCGGATATCTTGATGAGCGATGTAGAGGAAAAGTATTTCCTTTCACCGAAACAGCAGGAAGTTCTCTTATTCAAACCCACGGCGGTCACCAAGGAGAACGAGTCTACTCCCCCGAAGGATTAAGCTGTACGCTGGCTGCCAATCCGGGTGGCTTCGGTGGCAAAACCGGGCTGTATGAGGTGAGCGTACCAATCAAGTGCACAACCAAGACCGGCTACCAGATGGCACAGGTCGGTGACAGCATCGACCTGAGCTACGCCACAGTCAACAGTCGGCGCGGACGGGTTGGTAAAGAGATTGCGCATACACTTACAACGGGCTGCCAACAAGGCACTGTTGATGTTCGCCCGGTTAAAAATCCCATCAAGTCCGACCTCGCCCGCAACACCGAACGCACCGGTAAGCCTGGCGCACCCATGCATACACTTACCACAAAAGACCGTCACGGTGTTCTGTACGAGGGTCGCATCCGCCGCCTGACACCGCGCGAATGTCTGCGGCTGCAGGGTTGGGCAGATGACCGCATCGACACGGTGCTTGCCATTCAAAGCGATAACCAAGCCTACAAGCAGGCAGGCAACGGCGTGACAGTCCATGTGGTGGAAGCCATCGGGCGGAGAATTGCAGCCATGGACGCAGAACTGCGGGGTGAGGCGCTTGCCCCTTGATTTCAAAGACCAGTATTTTGGCTGTGAAATCGAACTGACCGGGATAAACCGCGCCACGGCAGCCCAAACGCTGGCCGACTTATTTGGCACCCGCGCCGAGCATTCCGGCGGTGGCTACGATGCCTACAGGGTCAAAGATTTGGACGGTAAAGAGTGGAAAGTCGTTCGGGACAGCAGTATCCATCCCGAATGCCGTAGGCGGTCTGTTCTTATTGGAGAGACCTACAAGGTCGAATTGAACTCTCCGAAACTCGAATACGGCGAGATGGAAAAGCTGCAGGAGGTTGTCCGCGCCCTGCGCCGCGCAGGCGGCATTGTAAACGACAGCTGCGGAATGCACGTCCATGTGGATGCCAGTAAGCATACTCCGCAGAGCCTCAAAAATGTGCTGTCCATCATGTATTCCAAAGAGGATATTTTGTTTGCAGCACTCAAAGTAAACCCTGCCCGCATCGACAGCTACTGTCAGGCGGTGGATGAACCAATTCTGGAAGAAATCCGCAAGCTGCCCAGCGGCGCGAGTATGGATCAACTGAAAGACCGCTGGTATCAAGGGAGGGATGGGAGTGATTATCACTACCATTCGTCACGGTACAGGGCTTGTTATGGCAAGAAAGCGATTATGTATCCCACGTTCCAAACTTTAATTGTACAGCGACAAAAATTATAAAAACAGTCTGTTTTTCTCTACATAATAACTATATAATTTGAGTATTCCAGATATGATGGAGGTTGTTATTGTGGATGATGGAAATCGACTGACTGTGTATGAACTTGTGGAAAGAGTTATCCCTTGCATCATTGCAAAGCACTATAGCGAAAACTATATTCAAGGCTTTCGTTCGACGTTTAGGAACCTGTTAGCGTACTGCAATAAAAATGAAAAGAAATATTTTACAGCGGAATTGGCTCAGCAGTTCATGCTGGATTGCTACGGTGTGCAGCCGGGAACAGTAGAACGGCGATGCTCACGAGTTCACCGTGCAATGGATTTGTTGTCAGACTACCAACATTTCAACGCGGTTATGCTTCGGCGGAGGTTGAATCGAGAGTTCCCTGCAGGACTGCAAGAAGGTGCGGTCAACTACTTGCAAAAGCTATCTCTCCACGGACGCAGGGAGAATACGCTGCGCAGCCACAGAAATGTTCTTCTTCGCTTTACAGATTATTTGTTCAGCGTTGGAGTCACGGATTACAAATTACTTTCAGCAGATATTGTAAATCGATACGTCAAAGTTGTTTCGTGCAATTACAGCAATTCGGTTGTAAGGCTCCATTACAGTATCCTTTTACGCTTTTTTCAGTACCTTGCGCATAGTGGCTACAAGGAAACAGATTTGTCTTTGAAAATGATGCCAATTGTAAAAGTATCCACTTCCGCGCGAATTCCTACAACATTAGATCTTAGCCAAATCGAAAGTATCCTTGCATCTGTTGACCGTGAAAGTCCACAAGGGAAACGCGATTATGCAGTTTTAATGATTGCAGTAAAACTCGGCATTAGAACCAGCGATATACGTAATCTTCGCCCTGCCAATTTTAATTGGGAACAGCATTTGGTGTCTTTCACCCAAGTCAAAACAGGAGAGCCGATAACTTTACCACTTCCCACAGATGTTGGATGGGCTGTAATAGACTATCTGAAAAATGGAAGGCCTGTAAGCGATGCCCCGGAAATTTTTCTCCGCGCAGTCGCTCCATACGTCTCTCTGCAAAACTTTGACAACATTCTTATTAAGCATATGCGAAAAGCGGGCATTCCTTTGGATTCAATAAAGCACCACGGGCTTCACTCGCTTCGACACAGCCTCGCAACACATATGTTAGATGAAGGAATCCCCATTACCTCGATTCAGGGTGTATTAGGACACATAAATGCCGCTTCTACTCAAAAATATATTGGTGTAAATGTACGTCAGCTTCGCAGCTGCGCATTGGAGGTGACTGATTAGTGTTTGAGGAAAAACTTCTTGAACCCCATTTTACCAGTGTGCTTGCACCATATATGCTGGATGTTGTGGAGCAAAAACGTGCCCTTGGCAATAAATACAACGCCGGTGTTGAGGCACTCAGTGCATTCGATGACTTTTGCAATGAGCAACAATTGCGTATACCTGCCATTTCGAAAGAACTGCTGCAAAAGTGGGAAAAAAAGAGACCTCACGAAAACGAAACCACGCAATGTTTTCGGATTTCGTATGTGCGAATTCTTTGTAAGTATTTGCACAGCAATGGCTATGATGCTCCATGTGCATTCCACCCTGCGCCTCATGTAAATAAATGTTTCGTTCCCCACATTTTTACGAAAGACGAAATCGAGAGATTGTTTTCTGCGGTAGATTGTACCAAAGAATCTTCAGAATCTCCACTACGACATTTAGTTATGCCGGTTCTGTTTCGCCTGCTTTATACATGTGGGCTGCGCGTGTCAGAGGCTCTGCACCTTAAGGTTGCAGATGTTGATTTGGATGCTGGAGTTTTAGCCATATACGGTGCAAAAGGAGACAAAGAACGGCTGGTAGGAATTTCGGACTCAATGCTTGCATACATGAAATCCTACCGCAGTAATCCATTAGTGGCAAATGCAAAAAGTATTTACTTTTTCCCTGCTCCTGATGGCGGATTCTATGATACAAGTACAATTTACGATATTTTTCGAAAATGCTTATTTGATGCCGGGATTCCACACCGAGGTCGAGGAAAAGGGCCTCGTCTCCATGATCTCAGGCATTCCTTTGCGGTCCACATTCTAAACAAATGGAGTTCCGAAGGAAAAGACATATATACCTGTTTGCCGATTCTCCGCACTGCTCTTGGGCATGACCGAATTACAACAACCGAAAAATACTTGAGGCTTGTCCCGGAAGCCTACATGGAAGTCACCGAACCATTCAATGACCGATTCCATACCATTACAGAGGTACTTTGCAATGAGGAATAGATGCAGCTACGCCGGTTTAGTCTCCGCATACTTTAGCGTGTATCTGGCAGGAACTAAAAATGTCAGTACAAATACAATTTACTCTTACCGGGACACCTTTGTTATTTTTCATGGCTACCTTGAAAAGTATTGTGGCTTTAAATTAGAGAAAATGCTTTTTAACGACCTTTCCCGCGAACTGATTCTTGAATTTCTACAATATCTTGAAACTGAACGCAAATACAGTATATCTTCTCGAAACCAACGACTTGCTGCGCTGAAGTCATTTGCAAAATATGTACAAATTGAATGCCCGGATGAAATGATTCTGTGTCAGCGCATTCTTTCAATTGACAGCAAAAAAGCAGCAAAGCCGACGGTTCAATATTTGAGTAACCAGCAAACCGATATTCTAATGGAACAGCCTGATATTTCCACGCCAAAAGGTCGCAGAGACTTGGCGATGATTCTTCTCCTTTACGATTCAGCTGCACGAGTGCAGGAACTTTGCGATTTAAGAATCTGCGATATCCGAATAGATTCACTACCGGTTGTACATTTATTAGGAAAGGGGCGAAAAAGTCGAGATGTTCCGCTTACCAAACCGTGTGCACAGGTATTGCGCCAATACATTTGTGAGAACCATTTTGATATACCAGAACGCCGCAATGACCAGCTGTTTACAAATCCGCAAGGGAAAAAGTTGACTCGCAGCGGTGTTTCCTACGTGCTAGCAAAATATATCCACAAAGCAAATACTGCGGTGGATTCATTTTTTCCGCAGATTACACCGCATTGTCTCCGGCATTCTAAAGCAATGCATCTTGTTGAGGCAGGCAAAAATCTCATTTATATTCGTGACTTTTTAGGGCACGAATCTATTGAGACAACACAGGTTTACGCAAAAGCTAATCCCGAAGCCCGGCGCAAGGCATTAGAAACAATGGACACGAGGATGAATACGCCTGCCATGCCGGATTGGAACGACGACCCTGACTTAAAGGCGTTTTTAAAGACCTTGTAGAAAATTATGCTGAGATTTCTGGTGAACAGTCTCGAAGTAACGTCTGTTCTAAAAGATTCTCAGCATAACTTTTTTCTGCGCATAAAAGGCGTTATGTTGAGCTCAACATAATGCCTTCAATATGCATTCTGTATTCTATCACGGTACAATCGAATGGCGGTTGTTCAACTCCACGCTTCATGCAGGTGAAGCCAAAGCCAACATCATTCTGGCTATGGCGATTTCTGCGCAGGGCATCAACCAGAAGTACACGCAGTTCCGGAAAACGTCCATCGGGGATAATCCGGCGTTCACCTTCCGCACCTTTCTGCTGCGGCTGGGGCTGATCGGCCCTGAGTACAAAAATGTGCGGATGCACCTGCTGAAGAACCTGCCCGGTGACAAGGCGTGGCGGCACGACAAGTCGCTGTATCCCAGCAATCAACCACGGCTTCATACAGATGAGGTCAGATAAGGAGAAAACCAATGTCTCGAAAAGAATACTTTGCCTATGGTTCCAATCTGAATTTTGATCAGATGGCTTACCGCTGCCCGGAGGCAACCGCCGTGGGTATCGCCAAGCTGGACGGCTATGAACTGGCGTTCCGGCGCGGCTACCTGACGATTTTGCCCAAAGAGGGAGCAAGCGTAGAAGGGCTGATCTGGTCTGTCACCGACCACGACGAATCCCAGCTTGACTGCTATGAAGGGTATCCAACTTTTTATGACAAGGAAACCATGACGGTTACGGATGCAGACGGCACGCCGCATGAAATCATGGTTTACACCATGAACGCACCGTACCGCGACCAACTGCTCCCGGTCAGCAGCCGTTACAATGCGGTTGTCATGCAGGGGTGTCTGGATGCCGGTATTTCTCCGCAGCAGTTCTATGATGCTGACGAAAAATACCGCAAAGCCTACAAGGCCAGAGCCGCGCCGGTCCCTAAGAAACACGCTCCCGAACGCTAACCAAGCCCGCTGCACCGTGCAGCGGGCTTTTTCTTTTGCAACAAAAGGAGAAATTCGTATGAAGAACAAACACAGAATAAAGCAGGGCTTGTCGCTGCTGCTGGCGGGTGGAATTGCGCTCACAAATCTGGGCGCAGCGCTGCCCGCTTTTGCCGAGGATGCCGCAGCCACGCCGGAGACAGCTTCAGCGGCCACACCGGAAACTGCTGAAGCCAATGTCCCGACACCGAATCTTTTGCAGATCACTGAAAATCTGTACGACGATCTGCCGGACGCGCCTACCGGCAGTTACCTTGGCAGCATGGGTCTGCCCGTGGCAACCGGCGAAACAAAAATCGGTATCTCCGCGTGGGTTTCTGACCTGTATGACGGCGTAGATGCCCATATGGATGCCGATGCGCTGAACGCAGATGAGAACACGGTCACAATCGGCAAAACTCCCGGTACAGACTATGCCATTGTTCCGCTGTTGGCGCAGGTCGAATACCCGGCAGACGGTGCGGTATCCGAAATCATACTGCCGGACGGTGTAGAGCTTTTAAGCTACCGCTCCACCGATTATGAGCCTATCCCGGCAGACGAGCAGGAACAGGCTGAAATCCTGCACCAGACATACTCGGAGCAATCGGCGGCAGCCACCGGCCTGTATGTAAAAGTCTCTGCCGATTTTACGGCACAGCTGGTCTATACGGATTCGGACGGCAGTTCGCAGTCAAAAGCTATCCATGTACAGATCAGCGAGGATGCCGCACCCACACAGATGTATGCCGACACCGGCGATGACGGCATTGCCGCCTATGCTGCAGGACCGACTCCGCCGTATGCCATCGGCAAAATCACAAGCATCGCCAAAGAGGGCGGCACATGGCTGATTTGGTTCAACGGTCAGGAAGCTTACTGCTGCAGCCACGGCCTAAACGGCCAGCCAAAGGGCTGCCCCACCTACAGCTTCTCTCATGTGTCCCGCCTTGAACCCGGCCAGTATACGCCGGGCAACCACTATGCAAACCAGGTCAACATCTGGGGTGGTCTTGGCCAGCTGAGTCTGGATATGCTGGATGACCGTCCTGTTGTGGCAAGCCTTGAAGATGATCCTGAAGGCGGCGAAGAACAGCCGGACATCCTTGGCAGTCTTTACGATGAAACCCAGCAGTGGATCATGGAAAACTATCCCGGCAGCTACGCGGCGCAGACCTATATTGCTGCTGCAGAAGAACTCATAAACGGTACAGATGCACAGTCCGGGGAAAACGGCTACTACACCTACATCTATAACCCGCCTGCAGGGTATGCGTGGCAGGTTGTGGCACTGGTCGGTGAAGAAATTGCGGGCGGCACTGAGATCCCGGATGTGCCGAGTGTTCCGGAACCGAAGTATTATTCCGCTGCGTGGACAGCTCCTGCGCAAAGCGCCAGCGGAAGCTTTGATCTGACATTCACAGTCAACACCGACAAGTACCAGCTGAACACGCTGGAAAAGGTGGACGGGGCGGCCATTACCGTCACGCCCAGCCGGACCGGCGGCAATGTGGACGGCGGCAGCTGGCAGATGACCCCTGCCGGGGCACAAACCATTACCACAAGCGGTCACACGCCGAATGACAACTTTCACCTCAACGGCGGCGATGGTTCTGCCACATGGACGGTTCACTATGAGGTGTCCAAGACCAGCACCAGTACGCTTTCCGGGCAGGAAGGACCGTTCACCAGCCAAGCCGAAGCGGATGCTGCTGCAGAAGCCGCCAAGAATGCAGCCATCGGGCAGCTGCAAAATGAAGCGCAGGGCATGGTAGATGCCGCTATTGCCGCGGCACGGGCGCAGCTTGCCAATATTACATTCAGCTACGATGAAATCACCATTCCGCACGGCTTCGACAGCACGCCCGGCGCGCTGGGCAGTCACCAGACTATTACGGTTCCTGCCAATAGTAGCAACGACTACCCGATGAAAAACGATGAGTGGTCGGTAAAGGTCTGCATCGACAAAATCGACAGCGAAACCAAGCAGCGCATCAAGGGCGATGCCGAGTTTGAGATTTTTGAGTGGGATACCGTCAGGCAGTGCTATATCCCCAATGGTGGGTACAACCAATACAAGGTTGAACGCCAGAGCAACGGCACCTACAAGGTCATCAACCACAGCGACTATGCGGGCGGTTCGGATGGTTTGTTCTATACTCAGCGCAACGAGGGCAAGTTCGTCATTGTGGAGAGCCGTGCTCCTAACGGCTACTATGGCGACTGGTCGGATGTAAACGCTCCCGGCACAGCCGGTTCCGTGCTGGGCAAGCGGGCGTATGCCTTTGAAATTACCAAAGCGCAGGATGGTCAAACGATTTGGCTGGGGAACGCCGATTATAACGCGGATATTACCACGACCAACAGTGGCAGTACGCTCATCGACACCGGTGAGGGTGTGGTCACTATCACCTTTGGCAGCCGCAATGCAGATAAGACCTACGCCACAGACCCCACGGGCATTGCCAACAACGAAGATTCCTACACCATGCACGCCAATGCCGACAAGATGCAGAATGATCGTGTCCTCGGCAATATTCTGCTGACAAAAGTGGACTTGGACGCCGCGCGGTATCTGGCTGCGGGCAGCAACGGAGATACCACGCTGGAAGGTGCTGTGTACGATCTGTACACCGCTGACACGATTGAACACCCGGACGGCGTTTCGGGTGTCGTAGATTATTCGAAAATCACCGATGCCAACGGCACGCCCATTTGGCACACCACTGTCCTCACCAATGGCGGCTGGGATACGGATTACCTGCCCATTTTGCAGAAAGACCGGCTTGTGGCTTCCGCCCAAATCAGGGACGGCAAGCTGGCTTTTGCAAATCTGTATATGGGACGCTATTATCTGGTCGAACGCGCCACCGGGCTGGTATTGCCCGTTGACGGAAACGGAAAGCTGTATGTTACCGGGAAGTATCCGCTTTTGAACAAAAAGCTCGAACGCACAGGCAAGTACAGCAGCCTTGCCACCAAGGGCGGCGAGTACACCGACTACATCTACAAAAACCAGTATTCCGCCGTAGCTGAGAGCCGCAAGCTGGACGGCAGCAAGGCGTGGGATGGCTACTATCTGTCTTATGCCAAGGGCTACCTCTGCGATGAAGTCAATCATTACAAAACCCTGTCCTATGCGGATGAATCGACCTACCACATCCACACCGAGCAGGAAAGCCAAGACGAAGTGCTGAAATCTGGTTTTAGTTTGCAGAAGTTGGTTTCGACCACCGGTCAGCCAAGCCCGGCACTGAAATTGGAAGGCGCGGGCTTTACGGTTTACCGCATTTCCAAGTTAAGCAAGGCGGCGCAGTTCAAGCAGAACCCGGATGGCAGCTACGATGCACAAAGCATTTTGGACGCCTACCGCAAGGACAACTACGATAACGCAACACTAAAATACGATTTCACCCATGAAGGACAGGCCTTCGCCAATATGTTCGAGGGCAACACCGACACGGTCAATGCCTATAATTCAACCTTGACCGCAGACGGCGACTACGCCAACGGCAGGGGCAACGGCTGGATGCCCACGGATCAGCCCGCTGAATATAGGCTGGGAGAAATGTTCACCAACGATGAGGGCGTTTTCCGCGTTGAGGGGCTGCCGTATGGGCAATACCTTATTGTCGAAACTACTATTCCGAAAGACGTATTCCAGTGCGACCCGTTTATCGTGACAGTGGACGCCAATAGCCCGCAAAGTCGATTTACAGTTCCTGCGGGCAGCGTCACCACCCCCAGCAACGATTATATGACTTTTAATGTGCTGGACGAGGAACTGGAAGGCTATTTGCAGCTCATCAAGACCGACACCGAAACCGGCAAGGCGGTCAAAATTGCAAACACAGCCTTTGCGCTGTATCGGCTGGATGAGAAAGACCGCAAAACCCGCATTTCCATGATCGACCCCGCCAGCGGCAGCGCCACCAAGAAAACGGATGTGTTCTACACCGATGCAGACGGTCTTATGAAAACACCCGAAAAACTGCCGCTGGGCAGATACCTGATTGAGGAACTGCAAGGTCCGGTAGGCTATTTCAATGATTCCGCCTACTCGGTGGAGTTTGAAATCAAGTCTGACCGCGTCTGGCAGGTCGTGGGCAATGCCACCAACGACATGGATGAGTACATCGTCACGGAGAAATACTGCAACCACGAAACCCTCGGTCAGCTTACTATTCGTAAGCTGGGCAATGTGCTGACCGACTACCAAGATGGACAGTTCATCTACACGCAGGACAACCTCGCAGGCGCGGTGTACGAAATTCACGCAGACAGAGATATTGCCACGCCCGACCGCCAAGGCACTTACTGGTACAAATCCGGCGACTTGGTAGCAACTGTTACCACAGGCGCGGCGGGGCAAGTGGACGAGGTGAAGTTCAGCCCCACCCGTACACAGGCAACCTATGATTTCTTGAAAATCACCCATGATGGCACCAAAGGCGAAGTCACCGTGACCCTGCCGCTGGGCAAGTACACCATTACCGAGGTTCAAGCGCCGTATGGTTTTGTGCTGACCCAGCAGAGCTACACTGTGGAATTTGGCTGGGACAACCAGAAAAATGACATTGTGCTGGCAAAAACTATTGCCAGCCACGAGCAGGACGGCGACAAGGAATGTTCGTACAGCATTGTGAATGTCAAGGACGCCTCGGATGCCCACAAGAATGGGCAGACGCTCGTGTTTGAAAACGCCCGTGTACTCCCCACGCCCGAAAAGCCCGGCGATAAAGTCAGCAAAATCGGCGTAGGCATCTACAAGCAAGATTGTGAGGCGCTGACCTATCTGTCCGGCGCGGTGTATGAACTCTACACCGTGGATGACATTTATTCCGCAGACGGTACAAAGCTGCTGGACGCCGGTGCAAAGCTGGCCACCGGCAGCGCCACCAATGCCAACGGTTTCGCGTGGTTCGATGTGGATGTTCCCATCCGTTCTGAAAGCTATCCGGATTCCGGCAACAACGGCAGATACCGCATTGTGGAAATCACCGCCCCTGCGGGTTACCTGCTGGACAGCACCCCTATGGAAGTTTCCTTCACCTATGAGGGTCAGCAAATCGCGTGGCAGGTCGTAGATGGTACAAACACCAACCTGCGCACCAGTGTGGACATTTCCAAACAGAACATCACCAACGGAAAGGAGCTGCCCGGTGCAAAGCTGGAAATCCGTGCTGCAGACGGCAATCTGGTGGAGGGCTGGACTTCCACAAAAACGCCGCACACCGTGCGAGGTCTGGAGCTGGAAAAAGAATACACCCTGACCGAAACCCGCG